>OHAP01001827.1_pt1 | contig 12850 bp, 10 predicted proteins | sample 1577171 | NCBI WGS metagenome assembly OHAP01 (sample SAMEA3541489, study PRJEB24748) | human gut metagenome | biome: human gut; feature: human-associated habitat; material: faeces | place: China | collected 2012 | reverse complement strand
TGTATCAATTCCTCATAGGTAATGTCCGACAGGCAGAACTGAACCAGAGATTTAAGGATTAGTCTCCAAAGGTATCAATTCCTCATAGGTAATGTCCGACAGCAGTATTTATCAGCTGTCTCCATCATAATACCCTAATCTCACCTCAAAATCAACCGATTTCCATCGAAAAAGTCCGTCGACCTCACTTTTGCACAAATACCAATTTCCCTTGTAAATTCGATGTTTTCCCACTTTTTTTGTCCCCGGATTTTTTTACCCGAGGTCGACGGACTTTTTGCTCTCAAAATGGATATTTTAAGGTCAAAATGGCTGTATTTTTGCTTTTGATGCCCTTCCAGCCCAGTATTTGCAAGGGTTTGAGGTCGACGGACTTTTTTACCAAAGTATTTAACTTCTTTTCTGTTGGCAAGTTGCTTCTCATGTAAACACAGATGCTTCTTGCTGGGTTTGTGCAACAGAAAAAGCACCCTTCCAGTGCTTTTTCCATTGCAATACCCTGGATCAAATTTTTAATTATGATCACTTTTGCTACATCACTTCAAACATTCCAAAGCCCTGTGCATTTTTACTTCCCAGACCTGCCTGGTACAGAAAATCTAAATACTTGCGTTCTCCTCTAAACCCATAGGTTCCATACCAGCCGGTAATGTATACCCCCTTGTATCTCGTCACTAGTTTTCTGGCCGGAATCTCTTCTATTTGTTCAATCTGAATTGGACTAAACGGTCTGACACCATAATATGCTTCATATTTTCTGTAAAAATTCTCATTAATTCTTTGATAGAATTCTTTTTCTTCTGGATTAAAATAATAGGTTCTTCCAGATTCCCGGTCTGTTGAATACACCGTCAGTGGAGATTTCATTTCTGCAATGATTTCATTTTTTTCTACCGTATAATCATACAATTCCAACTCAACATCCCGGCAGACCCGCTGTCCGAATGTAATTCCATTTTTCCAGATATTATCTGCCAGAATATTAATAAGCAAGGGTTCCGGGCTTCTTACTTCCAACATAACGTATGACTGAAAAATAATCTTTTTTCCCCTGACCACATAGTCTCCCGTTAATTGACCAAAGTGAAACATCTTATATTGACGCTTTCTGTTTGTATAGCCCTGTTCGTGTAGAAAACTGGCATAGTCGGGCATTACAGATAATGACCGATAGATCACTGACTGAATAATATGATTATAATTCAGCGGCAAGGACAGGGGTTCTTCAAGTCTTATATTTACAGATAACTGCATACATCTTTCCTCTTTACCTATTCCATTAATTATATCTCATTGAAATATCATCATCTAAAATAGCCGGAAGTACATCTACAATTTTCACATCCATCCGGCCTGTTGCCATGTCTTTTCCCGAAATAGTTTTATGATTATTCATAAACCACTTGAATCCTTCTTCCATAGGCTTATCCTTTTGTGCAAGTTCTCTCGGATAGGTGATTTTCACTCCCACTGGAATCGTTTCAAGACCTGCTATCTTATAAAATTCAGCCTTTACTGTACTGCTCAGACCGGCTTCATCATATGTAATTCTATCTACCGGAACCGGTGCCTGCTGATATTCCACTTTTCCATCTTTCACCAGTACTTTTCGTTCCATTACACGTTCTACCTCGCAGGATATGCTTCCCAGACCTAATGGTTTCGCCCCACCAAGCTTCAATCCCAGTTTTTCTGTTCCACTGTTCAAAATCCAGATCAGTTGTTCCATCTGTTTTTTAGAAATACCTTCAAAATACAATTTTCCTTTAAACACTACATTTTCTTTTACCGGACGAACTGTCTTATTCAAACGGGTTGCTGCTATTCCCTGCGGCAGACCCACTTTCCGATGGTGCCAGTAATATTTTCTTCCGCGAAGAGTTCCTTTAGCAAAATTTAACTTTCCATTTTTCACTGCATAATCATAATTCCAGAATGTAGCACCTTCCGGCCGCTCCAGATAAAACTCTACATTTCCAAGTTTCGGGCCCCCCAGAGTTTCCAGTGTAATGAAATCACATAAGTAATAACTCTTTGCTTCTTTTTCTTCTGCTACATATAAATCTGTAAACCGGATCTGAGAGCCTTTTGCCTCTTCATTGTTTTCTCCAATATATCCAAACAGCTCACATGCAGGACAAAAATCACTTTTACACGGTACGAATTTTCCTGCAAGCATTTTAATCGAATTATTAGAGATTTCTTTCGTAAATATCGAAGGCGACAAATAGAATCTTCCACTTCCGGGACTGGAATAATTAATTGGGAAATAATCCGCTCCCTCGCCATTCAAAAATGCTTCCAGATTGCTGCGATATTCTTCATAGGCTGCTGCACTTTCTGCTGAAAGCCCCGGCTCTGAAAGATAGGATTCAATTAGTTTGTACACCTTTTGTTCAATCACTTTTTCATTCAGCATGATTCCGGAAACTTTCTTTTCCCGCATATTTTCTTTTTTTACCCTGTATAAATGATATCTTACCTTGGTTCCTCCCATTCCCCATTTCAGCAAATAACCTTCCCTGAGGTATTTTCCTTTTTCATCGCTAAACTCTGTAATCGGTGGAAGTGACCAGCTATTCTTGCTTTCCGGTGCTTTATAATATATTTTCTGACCATTCCTGTAATTTTCAAATCCATCCGGTGCAAGATTCGGTTCTCCCTCTTTAGGGTTTGCTTTTTCTTTTCCTATTCTGAAAGACTCTGCTTCCAGCAATACGTAAGATGTCACCCGTCCTTTTCGTACTCGCTGGATCAATGCCGGAAGGAATTTTTCTGCACTTCTTTTAACTGGATAAGCTTCTTCATTCAAAAGCCCCATACAGGAGTCTGTCAGCGTTTCATATACACTTCTTACAACGCCTCGCATCTCACTTCCCGGAATCACAGGCACATGATACTTTCCATCATAACGCTCTTCTTCACTTAATTCCGTATAGGAAAAGAAATCATAAGATTTATGTTCCGGTTCCTGTGCATTATCCGTCGCTTTGAATGCTTTTTCTGAGCTTGAATTTGGTATAAATAACGGAGTTTTTGTTGTAATTGAATATTCAATTACACCCGTGTGCCAATCTTCCTCCGTATATGCCTGTGCTTTTTCTTCTGGAAATTTAATAAAATTGTACGGATTAACAAATCTCTCCATGATCACTCCACCTCCTTCAACCGATAATTTCTAATGACCATCAGATCGTTTTCATCATAAGAAATATAATTGACTACTTCTACTTTATCAGCATTTTTATCTGTTTTTTCTACATTTTTACCTAATGTATAAATCCGCTCTACATATGTATCCTGATAGTCCATATTTTCATCATTTATATAGACTTCAATCTCGCCTTTTCTTGTCTTAATATAACGATACTCTCCGACTGCGTCAAATAAGTGTAATTCCAGTAAATCCTTTTTTATTTCTTCTTCTGAAGGCAGGGAATTTTTGGAATATGACTCATATACCACCCTGTCTGTATATAATGCATACATCATTCCCTGCTCCGGTGTCTGTAACAGATTCATCCTTCTATCCCCCTGTTCACTGCCATATTTGTCAGAATCTCCGCAATCATTTCCTCTTCTCTTCCTGCTTCTCCATCAATCAGCAATGGCCCATTCTCCGAAAATACACCGCGTCCGGTGGCTGTCTGTCCTCCTACAGCCAGATACCCATTCTGAAGATCTTTCAGTGCAAGTAAAAGAATTCCAAGAATCCATTTCTCCTCTTCTGGATCCGCACTTCTTCGGATCTGTAACCGCAAATTTACTTTTCCATCCACATAAGTTCTTTCTTTATATAATGCTCCGTCTTTTACACCTGACTCAAAACGGCTGACTCCTGTCCGGATCATTGTCATCGGTTTTGCTCCTTCAATCTCAGCTTCACTGATAATGATATTGGAAGCACATGCCTGTGTATCTTTCACATAGCCAAATGAAAGGTTCATAATATCTCCAATATCTTTTGGAAGCTCTATCCCATCCTGCACAAGTTCATTCAGAATAGTTTTAATTCTATGGTGCATTGCTCCGGCAAGACTGCTTCCAGGGATCACCGGAACTCCATGATCCGTTAAATGTACATAATCCGGCTCTCCTTTTTTCGCAGCATAACGGCGGATGCTGATTCCGCCTTTCATCCGCAACGGTACATCCACATGAATCACTTTCGGACTCCATGACGCTTTCTTAATCCAGCTTTCCAGTTCATTGTTGCAATTTTCCCATTTTTCTGGATTATATGAATCTGCATATTCCAGATAATTTTCTTTGCTATACACTTTTTCTGATAATCTGACGATCTTAAATTCACCAAATCCTCTGGTCTTTTTTGCTCCAAGACGGATTTCTCCGGCATTAATTCCGCAAAAAATCGTTGCAAGTTCCTGATCCATCATCATTTCATCATCATTTTCACGTATCACAAGTTCCAGATAAAAATGTGCTTTTACACCTGCTTCCAGAATTTCTATGTCATACTTACTTTGCGTTACAGCTGTCTTTTTATCACTTAGAGATACTCCATCCCTCACTCCAATTACCGGATTTTCTTCAAATGTCAGATCTGAAATAAAAAGAGAACTCATTTTTCCTGCATCTCCATCTGAGTATCCCAACAGGCATGGCTCGCTTTTTTCTTTCTCAATGTAAGCTCTCATTGCCCCCGCCAGTGAACTTCCTGTAATAAATGGAGTTCCATTACAATCCCTAAGTACATCTGAATCTGTCACTTCATTTTCTCCTGAAGATACATTGACCGGAGACTCAAACTGTACCTGAATATACAATACTTTTCTTTTCAACACTGCATTCATTTTGTATCGTCCTCCTTTTCCAATGTTCTGACAAATTGCTTTAATTCTGTAATGTAAGCACGATATACATGTCGATAAATCTCTTCGTAATTCAACGAATTGTTGAATTTTATATGATAGTCCTGCTCCATTTTTTCTGTTATCTCAACTTTTATTTGTTCCGGAACGATCAACGCTGTCAATTCTGTACATAGACCATTCTTTTCTTCTGACTCTATTCCTTTGATCTGATCCAACATCGCTTCATATGTCAGTTCCGTCTTAAAAATAAGACGTATTTTTGAAATTGCAGGATTCAACGCTTTTCTTCTGGTCTCATATTTGCTCTTCTTTTCGTTCAGCTTTCTTCGAACTTCGCTTTGAACTCTGCGTTCAAACTCCGACTGTAAAAGCAGCTGCATGATTCCTGCCCGATCTGCCTTTGCATCTTCTTCAATTACTTTTTCCCAACTGTTTTTCTTAATCTCAACCTCTGCCTTTTTCAGAGGTTCTTCCACTAAAATTTCTCCATACCCTTCTGTTACACGTTCTCCAAGGAACTCTCCACTCAGCAAACCTGCATCAAATCCAGTCTCCGAATGTAAGAGAAATGTGCTTCCTTTTCCAAGTGCATTAAAAATTGGTTTTCTTCGATTCCATGTTACATTAAATCCACCAATCGTAGTAAATTGTAAAAATGGATTTATAATCTCCAGATCTTTTACATCTAACAGACTTTCAAGATATTCTTTCATAACACCAATCTCTGTAGTAAGAACACCATTTTCATTGTAAAGGATTAAATCCGAAACCAACGTAACCATCGCGTCATGCATGATCTGCTTTTCAGAAGTAACCGCACTCAATTCATCCAATACAAATTCGATTGCACCAAATTCACTGTTCTTTCCGTATCCCATACGGATATTTCCAATTTGTTCCATCGCACTGATCAGAATTTCTGTCTGTTTCTGATCTGCATAAATATATCCCCTGAAGCTTTGCCCTACACTAATACTTGCAAGCTGATAAAAACTGGAATCATTATTTGCTGTTGCACGCCCGATTGATTTATCTTTTGGTCTTTGATGATGATAACTGATCTCTGTTACTACATCAGCCACCATTCCATCTTTTGTAATATAATCAATGTTCGCCGGTGTCATTTGCTCTGATTTCTTATTTTTCTTTTGAGGCTCTGGCTCTTCCACTACATACATCATATCCCTTGTCTGTAAAATTCCATTTTCATACACTGTATCTTTCTTTTTCTGTAATGAAATTCGTCCAGGTAAACATCTTTCTTCTCCATTCGATATGTATGCATTTGAAACCACCAATTCTCCTGATGACATCAGTTCTTTATATTTTTCCTTTCCAAGCTGACCTGCTATCATCCCCAACACTTTACTTCCTGCAATATAATCTTCAGTATCTGCCTGATTTCCTTTAGCTGATTTGCATATCAATGCTGATTTTAAATGAATTTTATAACCGATTCTGTTCTTTTCACTCAATTCGCTTGGGGAAATTTGTACATGTTTCACCGCTTCTTTCGTACAATCAGTCAGCCTCATCTCAACCAATCCAAGTCCTCTGGTTCTTGACACTCCAATATGCTTTACAAGTGAAACGGCCTGTTTTAATAATTCTACCGTTTCAGCACTTTCATTCATTTCACAATCCGCTTCAAAAACCAGCCCCTTATTCACAACACGAATTGTTCGCAATGAATTTTCATCAGCAACTCCTGTCTCAAGATCCACTGCAGTCTGTGTTCTTATCGATGTATATTCATTTAACACTTTCTGCTGGCACACCAGCTCGTTATCTTTATAAGCTTTTAATGTCGCAACGATTTGATCGTAATTCTCTATATAGGCATTTGAAAGTGAAAAAGCTGAGCGATGGTTTCCTTCTTTTCCAAAAATTTTCTCATATTTTTCCCGTTCGATCAGCCCAAACTCCATCATTTCTAATGCTGCCTCACGAATACATCCTTTAATTCTCTTCGCAGGAATATACGGGAGACCATTTTCATCATACACCACATCCATATCTACCATGCTGTTATATGTCTCACCGGAGCATGTACACGAGTCACTCAGCAGTTTAATCGTTAATTTCATTCTCGTCACCTCCTATGTATAAATCCATCAATTCCAGTGCATCATACCAGACCTGATATTCCTCCTGCGACTCCGCAAGTGTCTTATATCCTCTTGATGCAAGGAATGATAATGTCTTTTCTATTTCATTTTTTCCCATAGGGATGATATTTCTAAGTTGCTTTGCTTTACTTCGCGGCATATGGCTGAAAACCTCAGACCATTGTTCCATTCTTTCAATGCTGTACTTTTTATTTTTTGCATTCACTTTGCCACGGTCTTTTTTAGCCGGTATAAAATAGGGCCGGGCTATGAAATATTCTCCGTCAGTCAGATAGTGCTTTTCACGATAGCTGTCCAGATGGGCTGCTCTGATATTCGTACACATCTGGAAATCCAGGAAATTTCCAACTTCGTTATTCTTTCCCCTGCAGGATTTCTGCTTTGCACGTTTTTTCGCACTGTCACAGCATGCCTCAGCCACCTGATAGGCGTCAGAGAACGGGAAATGGCTGTTGAAAAATGCAATACCGCCACAGGCACTATAATTTTTGTCAGCACCAATGTTTTCAAGGAAAAATTTTACTGCAGGAATTGCCAGCTTTGCATTACATACAAACGTAATATCATCTCCTGCTACTACAATTTCCCGATATAACTTATTTCTTACATTTTTCTTTACTTTTGGTGCAAGTTCATCCATGTAAGCAAGCATCCGGTCAAATGTATCACGAAATGTCACCGCAATTTCTTTGGAGATCTTTCTCATTGCTGGAATTGCGTCTTCATATGGACCAATCCGGCTCATTTTTTCCTGAATCTGGATTCCCATCTGATTTCCATCCATATGTACAACTGCAAGCAAGCTGTTGTCACCTTTTTCTGATACCATTCTGTCGAAAACCTTTTCACTCTCCTGCTCTGGGAATGCTTTTCTCTTTAATTTTGCCTCTGTACACAAATATTCGCTTTTTTTACTGTCTTTCCCTGTTATAGGATATCCGGTAATCGTATCTGCTGCCATAAAAGGAAGTGCCCCCATTGGCTGGGTCAGTGACATATATGCTTTAATTTTTCTCAACTCAAGATTAATCTTGTTATAATCCGCATTATACGAATCCGTCTTTTCAATCACTGCAATCGACAAATTTAACGAATAGGTCGCATCTAAAATGTATTTTCCCAAAAATTGATTTACCTTCTGACACTCAGATCCTTTTCGGAATAATACATAAGCATTTCCTCCTCCAACAAACATAACCTGCATCATCACATCCTGATTTTTCAGAAATGCCTGATCATCATCATTTTCCCAATCGATCATATAGTTTTTCTGAACTTCTGCATCCAGTCCTTCTATATATTTTTGAAGTCCTCCTGTTACAATCTTTTCTACTAATGCAGAGGCTCCAATAATTTCTTTCGCCACATTACTTTTAAAAATATAGCCCTGAATCCCCCTGACATCATACATCGCCAGGACTTCTTTCTCTTGCAATTCGGCCTTCATTTACTTCCTCCTTTGTCTGTTGATCAGTATTCTCTGAATTGTACAAAAATGAAATAAGATACTTTTCTGGTATCATTTCCGATCTTCTTTTCTTCTGTCTTTCGTTCACTGCATGCCGCTACCACTTTGATTCCTGCCTTCTTCAATTTCTGGATCACCTGATAAGACAGGCAGAATTCGCCCTGACAGAGTACGCACTCCGGCTTCATTTCCATTATCTTTTCCGCACACACCCGGGCAAGCTCATGAACTTCTTCGCTTGTTGCCTCCGGGTCTACGTTCGGAAACTGCATATCTACGATCTCGCCGTATTTTTTTGCAGCCTGCTTCTGCGGTACTCCCCATCTGGTGCTGGCATGGTTTGAAAAATTTATGAACATAGCTAAATTCCTTTCAAAATTTTTTACTTATGAAATTAAGCCTGATATACTTCTTTTCCAACTTTAATAAAAAGATTAATAACCCGACCCAGTGTCTCTTGATCTGCACGATTTTTCCTTTCAGACATATGGTTAAAGTTATTTCTTTCATTTTTTAGCAATTTATATAAAAGCAACATATCCATTATTTCTTCTTCGCATCCCTTTTTTAACTTAACTTTCATATCTCCCAAATCTTCAATACAACATTTCTTATTTTTTGTGTATTTTCTCTCCACCTGAATTATATCTATTTTATTAGCATCTCTATATTGCAATTCTCTTCCCTGCTTTAAGTTTTTTGTATTTCTAAAGCTATCTACACTATAAACTTTTACCTCACTTCCTTTTTTCTTCATCAACATGATCGATTGCCACTTAAAAAACTGTATTGCTAATTGCGTTACCATAGTATTTTTTTTATTTTCATTTGTCTTTTTTAATTTTAATTGTAATTCTTTACAAACACTGTCTTCAACTTCGTAAGTAATAAGTTTCATGTCTACCCACTCTTGTGGCAATTTTGCCTCTATATAAGTAATTGCCTGCTGATAAAATTTCTTTTTGTAAAACCATTCAACAACATCCAATCCCGTGCATTCTTCTGTCAATAATGGTCCATAATCATTTCTAATCTGATTCCAGAAAATATTAATCAAGCTTGGCTGACTTACATCGTTATTAGCAACCTCTTTTCTTAATTCTTTCAATTCTGAATCAAATTCGTACATATTACACATTTGAATAGATTCCGCAATTTTTTTCATTGTATTGATGGTATTCGGAGGCGTTGCTCCAACACTATCATAATAATCTACTAACTGCTCGCCACGTCCATATCTTGTAAATTCATTGATACCAGACACAAATTCAAATATTTTATATGTGCTGGTCTGATCTGTTACCATTTGAACTTTATTATCTGAATTAAATTTTGTCGCATAAATGCCACTAACCTCAATACCACCGTCTTTCAAAAGAGACATCATCGCATTCATAACCAGACTGATATTTCTGAATCCCCCCTGGGTATCAATCCACAACTTACATTGATTATTCTTTTTATGCTCCATCTTCCATATTTTGCGGATTTTATCTATAGTTTCATTGATTGCTGGTGTAAAAGCGTCTTCCTCAAGATCAATGATTCTAACCTTCGTCATATCTTTGATTTCTAATCTTTCTAAATAGAAGTCAACTGCACTAATACACCTTTCTTCTCCCTGACAAATAAATTTTCTTGGAACTTTCGTTGCTTCTGTTGCAAGAATAATTATATGATCCAAACTTCCTTCTTTTTCCAGAATCATACGACTGCACGGCTCTAGTTGACTATAATATTCTTCTGCTTCTTTTCCGCTTCCTTCATAACTAAATTTACTTTGACTTAATTCCCCACTTTTATCGTTCAACGTACTCATCGCCATTACCACTACATTCTTCTGCATCTTCCCATTCCTCTCTTTCTTTTGTCTTTCTGGTTTCTCACCTGTGATTCTCAGTTTTATAATTTTTTCAACCGTTCTTTGATTCGCCCACAAGAACCATCTCGATCATACGTTCCACTGCTTCCAGTCTCTTCACTTTTTCTTCTACAGAGTCGATCTGGACACCCTTTTCGATCACTTTCGGGCTTTGTGCCATGGCATCTGCATAACATAACCGCATCAGAATTTTATAATCTTCTACTGTCGGAATATAAATTCCCTTTTCCTTACACTTTTTCTGAACAAAATGGATCTTTTTTTCAACATTCTCCTTCGTAACAGGGATAATAAATGGATTTTCTTTTCCATTTTTATCCTCTTTGATATTTTCCTTTAATTTAAAGGAAATAAAGTCATCATGATGTTCAATGTAAAAAAGAATTTTCTTCAGTTCGCTTCCTTCAATACCTGATTCCGGCAGTCTTTTTTCTGCAATTTTCCGGGACTCTTTTCCATGATTATAAAAAACTGTCTTTCCATTTTTCTGCAATGCTACAACTGGTTTTCCTATATCATGAAATAGTGCTGCAACTCTCAGTTGCACTGCATCTTCATCTGATAAGCCGCTGCAATCCATCCCGGCTGCTGTTCTCACCGTATGCTCTAACAGGTTATAGCAATGATGGGGATTATTTTGTGCATAATCTTTCATTACTGCAAATTCATCCCCCAGCATTTCCTTTAATTCTTCACTGGATTTGTCCAACAATAGTAAAACTTGTTCCGGCTCACTCCATCGGATCAATTCTTCTCTGTCCACGCTTTCCCTTCCTTTCTGACCGGGGCGGAATTTCTGATCTTTTGATCATTCTGTACTTTTCGTAACACTCACGGTACTATCTTATCAGTTTTCCGCCTCTTTTCATAGTGATACTGCTAAATTATTTTTATTATTGTTTATATTTTTAGTGCATTTTGTCAGTTATTTGATCTGTTCCACTTTTCCACTTCCATCGAAAGCTACTACATAACGTGTTGGAGCATCTCTCATAATTTTATCTACTTCTTCATTTATATCTTTTTCAACTTTTTCTCTCACATTGCCCATTGTTCCTGAAATATAAAATACAATTCCATCCCAGTCATCTTCAATCTGTAATTTTCCATCACTGCAACGGACAATCGGTCCTAATATAGTATATCCATATATATGATAAGTCTTCCCACATTTGTCACTTTCTTCATCCTCGACCGTTTCATCCAGTTCAAAACGGATCAGCATATCGGTCACATTTTCCGTATACTCATTATATGACTCATTCACAAAATATTCAGCTGTATCTGAAAAAGTAATATTTGAAGCAGTTTCCCTTGAATAAAATTCAAGATTATTATCTGTCACATCTTCAAGACTTTTAATTGCCATCCAACTATGATCCAGTCTGTCTTCATATGGTTCTTCTCCCTTCAACATTTTTGTCAGTCCATCTTTGATTTCCTGCATGTCTTCCGCTGTAAGTTCTGAAGGGTCTGTTACATAATGCTCTGCAGTATCCGGTACTTTGACAGTGGTTTTTAATTTTTCCGGCTTGATTCCATTAACCATTCCCTCTGTAGTACACTCAATGGTTATTTCATCTCCAATGTCAAGATCCTCGCAAGGACTTACCGTACACCAAAATGAAGCGTCATCTTGTTCGATTATAATTTCACTTTCCGTAGACAGATCCGGTGCTGTTCCCTCAAACTTCAATTCCAGATCTTTAAATATATCTACAGTTTTTACTTTTTTTAATCCTTTAACTGTAATTTTCTCTTTTTTACCTTTAAATTTAATCCCGACTTTTTTAGCTTTTTCATTGTCATATTTATATGTAACAGTAATTTTATCTCCATTGGACAATTCACTATATTTTGATAATTCTACATTTACATCTATATACTGATAGATATCTGAAGGGTCTTTCATTTTTTTCATAATTCTGTCAGGCACTGCTTCTTCAATCTTCTTGCTAAGATCTAAAAAATAAACATTACCGTTTCCAACTCCGTCATAGCCGTCTATTTCAATTTTCCGACATTCATTTAAATCTATCACTTTTGGTCTTGTACTTACAAAAATTACTAAAAGAATAAATAGTATTGCTCCAATTCCACCACCAATCATCGCATATTTTTTCTTTCTTCTTCCTTTTCCGCCTGATAATTTTTCTACAGAAGCCTCTTTTGAAACTCCTGCTCCACAATTCGGACAGAACATTGCTTCTTTTGGAACCTCTACTCCACATTTTTTACATTTTCCCATTTCTTTAGTCCTCCTTCAAATCTTTTCTTCATTCTTTAAGACGAATCACCATCCGCCCTGGTTTTCATTTTTTAAAAAAAGTTACAGAAAAGAAAATCTCTCCCATAACTTTTACTCCATCTGTTCCTGTATTTATTGCTTTTCTGTAATTTCCCCTATAACTTTTTCTCCTTCCTTAGAAATATCTTCCGTAGATATTGGAATTAAGCATGATCACGCCTGTATTGTAAGCTGTCATTTCTGTATAATTTGCTACCTCCAGCAGAAGATTATTAGACTCGCAGATTG
>OHAP01001807.1_pt1 | contig 12971 bp, 6 predicted proteins | sample 1577171 | NCBI WGS metagenome assembly OHAP01 (sample SAMEA3541489, study PRJEB24748) | human gut metagenome | biome: human gut; feature: human-associated habitat; material: faeces | place: China | collected 2012 | reverse complement strand
ATGATATCCCAACAATATTTCCGGTAGATTTTTCCTACCTGATAACCAATCCCGAGTTGAATTGGTTCGGTGGTGCTCAGGGCTGGACGGATGACGCTAATCAGGGATCCAGCTGGCTTGGAACCGGAGCGGGGAATGGCGCTACCGGCGAGACGAATGACCATAACTTTAACGCGAACATTGCTGGTAATCAGACCACAGTGCAAAGCCGCAACACTTGGAAGAACGGTGAACAGTATTCCGTGTACGACATGGGCGGCAACGGCAAAGTCAACTGGAATCAGAGCAACACCGTTATTTCCGGAGTGAAGAACCCCTCGACGGGTTCGGATTACACATATTCCGAATATAAGAATTATGTGACTACGCTGTCTGGCAAGCTCGCGAAGATTTCCTCCAGCAACACTGTTACGAAGGGCAATGAGGATAATTACACAGGCAAACGTTATTCATACAGCTACAACACTTACGCAAACAACGTTTACCGGTTCGATATTGAGAACAACTCCCGTCAGACGGAAATCACGCTGACCGGCGATGGCAAAGACGAGTTGCAGGTGTTCAATTTAGACGCATCAATGCTGAATAGCATTGGTGATGCCGGCGTGGTGTTCAACTTCAAGAACATCTCCGACAATGCTTCGGTCGCCATCAACATCAACGGTAATGGCAATGATGTGAAGTTCCGTAATGGCTGGCAGTTCAAGTGGAACGACGTTGATATCTCCGACGGCTACGTCATGATGAATTCGACGGGCACAAACCGCTACAACAATACGCATGGGCAGGAGTACGTCAAGCGCGCAAGCCAGCTGATGTGGAACTTCTATAACACCAATACCCTTACGATTCTTGGTGGTAAGGGGTCGGGGCGCATCAACACCGGCTGGTACAAGGATCAGAAGCATGGCGACAAGGAAGACTGGTATGGCGTCAATGTAACTGATGATTCGTCTGCCGCATGGATGGGTTCCGTTATGGTAACGGGCAATGATTTTGGTGCCAAGGGCAATTTCCAGTCGCATGTCTCCACTAATGGTCGTGTGTGGACTACTGGCGATTTTGAAATGTACAACAAGGATGTCGTTACCACAAACAGCGGCAATTTCGTCAACGCCGAAGGCAAATATTCCACCTCTGCAGTGGATATGGATCAGGAACGTCATAACCTGTCTTGGTATGGGCAGATGACCACCTCCTGCGCCGCAATCAAGTGGGATAAGGTCGATGCCGAGGGCAAAGCCCTGAAAGGTACTTCGTGGACGGTGTACGGCACGAGGGATAATGCCATGAATGGCACGAACCCCATCACCACGGTTGCCGATGGCGGCTGGAATGATGCGGATGATGCGGATAACGGTAGCGTCACTTTGGGCAGTCTCGCAAAGAAGGCCACATACTACCTGAAGGAAAGCGGTACCGGCAGCAGCCAGTATGCGTTGAACACGAACATCTATCGCATCGTCACGCACGACAGTACGGATACCGTTTCAACCATCGACAAGGTGTACAGCGCTACTGGCGCTGAAATCACCGATGACACCGCCAAGCAGCTGCACAATGGCGCCATTGTCAACGTGAGTGCCGGTACTTCCATCGCATGGTCGAAGGTTGACGCAGAAGACCAGAACACGTTGCTCGCGGGTTCCACTTGGGAATTGACCAAGAAGGGCGATCCCGACCAGTCGTGGACTATTACGGATGATGATTCCGACAGCGAAATCGCAAACATCGTGGTCAAGATCAATGAAACTGAAGTTAGTTCGTGGAGCTTCACGAATTCCACTCCGGTAAGCATTTCTTATGTTGCCGTGGATAAGGATGGCAAGGAGCTCGCCACGAAGGTGCAGTGGAAGTCCGAAAGCCCTGCCGTTGCAGGCATTGCCAGCGATGGCACGCAGTTGCAGCCGTATAGCAACGGCACTACGAACATCGTGTTCACGGCCGGCGACAAGACTGTGACGTTCCCGGTTATGGTAACCGGCGTAACCGTGGTGGGCTCGGTCAGCATTGACAAATACACCGAAGGTCAGGAAATCAGCTTGGAACAGGGCAAGACCATGACGCTGACGGCTACCGTGGCGCCTGAAGGCAACACGGTGAACTGGACTTCGTCGAGCAATACGGATGAGGTTTCCGTAACTCCTAGGACCGGCACCATTGTCAGGGTGACCGCCAATCGGGTGACCTCGGGCTATGTGACCATCACCGCCACCGAGCAGCATAGCCGGGAGAAGGCCACCCTGAAGATCAAGGTGACGGAGCCGATGGTTTCCGTGTACTTCAAGAAGTCGAACGTGCAGTGGAACGACTATTGGCTGAAATATAAGAAGAGCACGGACAGCAATAACTGGAGCGGCGATGTGCAAAGTTCCAGCGCGTGCGGTGACTATGTGCGTTTCCAGCTGCCGAAGAGTTCTGTTACAACAAATTACCAGTTCTATCTTGGCAATGCTAAAGGGTTCGATCTGCCCAATGACGATAAGTACACCGCCGCGGATCACGGTATGTTTACCTTTACGGGTAAGGATGTTCAGGTTGTGGAGGCGTGGAATGATTTCCAAAAAGAAACAGTCCCCTCCGGCTGCACGGTGACCAGCGCATACGTGGAGAATCGTTCCCATCGTTCCGCGGTGAAGAATGCAGTGTTCTACGATCAGCCGGTGGTGCGCGCTATTACCAACACGACTGCCAAGGCAGCTGACACGCGGCAGGATGAGGATCCGAAGGGCGGCCAGTTCAAGGTGTCCGATCTTACGAATGGCACCTACACGCTGAAGGAAATCAACGCCCCGAACGGTTTCGACGCCAGCAAGGCGAAGACCTACACCATCGTTATCAAGAATGGGCAGGTCACGAGCTCCGATCTTCCCGAAAAGGTCGAGAACCCGCGTCTTACCGGCAAGGCGACCTGGCAGAAGACCGACGATTCGAGTGAACTGAAGCTGCTGGCCGGTTCCGAATGGAAGCTGTACAAGACCAAGAACTTCTCGTGGGACGCCAACGGCAACGCCGAATACACGGAAGGTGATAGCGCCACGCCTATCGCAACCATCAAGGATTGCGTGAATAGCAGTGAGAAGACCTGCTCCGCGCAGACGGAATGGTATACGGATCGTGATGGCGACGCCGGTAAGTTCTCCATCGTTGGTCTTGAGTGGGGTGAATACCAGTTAATCGAGTCCAAGGCTCCTGACGGGTACAACATCGATACGACTCCGCACGTGTTCCGCATCGGGCCGGCCGAAGGCGCGAACGTGAAAGGCACGTGGTACACGTCTTCCGGTTTCAAGCCGGAGACTACCGCCGACTATCAGAAGTCTGCCGCATTCACCGTTGACGGTGGTTCCATTACCAACACCCCCGGCGTCGTTCTGCCTGGTACAGGCGGCGAGGGAGTAAACAAGATGTACGCTGCGGGATTCCTCGCAGTGGCGATTGCCGTGGCCGGTCTGGCCTTGAGCCTCAGGAGGCGGCAATGATGAACTCGTCTAGGGCAGGGGGGCTGGACCGTAGCGTAGCGACCCAATGCCCACTAGGCAATAACTGAACACACATAACTGAAGATTCAAGATTTCAAACAAGAAAGAAAGGGAGAACAATGAATAAGGTTCTCAAGGGCCTCGTAGCCGTGGCAGCCACCGCGGCAATGGCCGTCGCCGGTTTCGCCGGCGCCTCCACCGCCATGGCGGATGACCCAACTGGTGGTATCGCGGTTGAAGCCAACGATACCCACACCTATTCCGTCTACCAGATTTTTACTGGTACGTACGGTAGTGATGGTTCTCTTGGCAACGTTGCAGCTGGCCAGAACTTCAAGACCGCGAATGGAGCTGGTGATGGCGGCACTAATCTGTCAGCCGCTGATGCTGCCAAGAAGGTGGCTGGGCTTGAGAGCAGTGCCTCCGATTCGATGAAGCTTGAAACTATCAACAAGTTCGTTGATTTGACTGGCGATGCATACGGCACAGTATCGGCCGCAGCTCAGCTGAGCAAGGTCCCGGCTGGTTATTACCTCGCCAAGGACAAGGACACTGTGACCGGTAATGATGCAGCTACTTTGTACATTGTCAAGGTTGTTGGCAATGAAGTCGTGACCATCGCCCGCAAGGCCGATAAGCCGACCTTCGAGAAGAAGGTCCAGGATGCCAACGACTCCGAAGGCACTACCACTGGGTGGCAGGATTCTGCTGACTACGACGTGAACGATACGGTTCCATTTAAGCTGACCGCCACCTTGCCGACGGACAAGGACGATTTCGCGGCGTACAAGACCTACAAGCTGGTCTTTAAGGATACGCAGTCGGCTGGTTTGACTTATCCGGAGGCTTCTGGCTTCATTGTTAAGTATGAGGAAACCGTCGTTCCGGCGAGCCAGTACACCCTGACTCTGAACCCGACTACTACCACTGCTGATAGCACGTTCACCCTCACCATCAACGATGTCAAGTCTCTTACTGATTCCGAGGGTCAAGCCATTGCTGTTGCTAAAGGTGGCAAGTTCACTGTCGAATATGCATCCACGCTGAACAAGAATGCTGTGATTGGTTCTGCGGGTAACCCGAACGAGGCTAAGCTCGAATACTCCAACAATCCGAACTACACTGGCGATGGTGCAGACTCTCCGACTGGTGAGACTCCGAAAGATAAGGTCATCGTCTTCACCTACCAGCTGAACGTCAACAAGACCTTCGATCAGGGTGACCCGGCGGAAAGTGATATGCCGAAGTTCACGCTGTACAAGAAGTACAAGAATGGCGAGAGCGAGGAGTGGAATAAGGTCGGTAAAGAGATCGCTCTGACGAGGGGCGGCACCGAGGGGCATTTCACCTACACTGGATCTTTCTCCCGCATTGATGATGGCGAGTACAAGCTCGTGGAGACCCACACTCCGGCAGGCTATAACACTGCTGCTGACACGCTCTTCACCATCACTGCTGATCACGATGTATTGTCTGACGATCCGGCGCTGACTTCTCTGAAGATTAATCAGACTGACGGTGATAAGATGAATGGTACCGTTCAGGCCGACGTCGTGAACAAGAAGGGCTCCAACCTCCCGTCCACCGGTGGCATGGGCACCGTGCTGCTGTACGTGGCTGGCATCGCCGTGTTCGTGCTCGCTGGCGCGACCCTGGTGATGGCTCTGCGTCGTCGCAACGCCTGATCCTCCGGATTCCATAAGAATCTGAAGTAACCATGCGAAACCCGTGAGCCGCGTTGACGCAAGTCAGCAGCGGCTTACGGGAATCGCAATACATAATTTAAAAACTAAAAATTAAATAATAACTGAACCCACATATGCTGGGCTGGACCACCTCAATCCCTTGTACACTGCCTAATTTTCTTGAGTATCCAGCCTGGCTCCATATATTTTCCGGTTTGCCGTTGGGGGCGAATCGAACATGCTTACTTTCCAATCCACAGAAGAGGGGTCGGCAATGAAGGAACGCACGATCGCAAGCCGCGTCATCGCCGCATGCTGCGCAATCGCCGCCACATTCGCCGCGGCAGCCTGTGCATTCATTACTCGCGATGCCGTCGCGGCGCCAACAACAGACTCTGCCAGCGGCAGCATCGCCATTTCTTACCAACATAAAAGCTCGGACTCCGAAACTGGCGACGATTCTACCAACTTCGTCATTTCGGACGCCAGCTTCAACCTCTACAAAGTCGGGCAGATCCCGGCAAGCGGCGGCGCCACCTTCGAACCCGTCGCACCGTTCACCGACTCCACCGCCTACCCCGTCGACTGGTCGAAGATGACCGGCAAGGACGCGCAGGTGTGGCGAGACATGGCCAACACGCTCGCCGGGCTCATCGCGGTGAACAAGCCCGACGCCACGGCAACCGGTGTCACCAACGCTTCCGGGCATCTGACCTTCACCGGACTGTCCGACGGCCTGTACTTGGCCGTGTCCGACAGCGTTGACGTGAAGGTCACCAACGCTTCCGGAAAGAACCAGACATGGACGTGCTCTTCCGGCAGCATGCTCGTCGCAGTGCCCGAAGACGGCGTCTCCGGCGGGTCGCGTGTGCTGAGTATCGAACCGAAAACCGAATGTGTGGCGCAACCGCCGAAAACCGTGGAACGCACCGTGCGCAAAATCTGGAATGACCGGAACAATTCCGACGGCAAGCGCCCCGAATCCATCACCGTGAAACTCCTGCGCAACGGCGAGCCCGTGGAAAACGTGAAGCTGGACGAGTCCAACAAGTGGACGCACACGTGGACGGATCTCGACGCGGACCACGAATGGACCGTGGTCGAAGCGGCGGTGCCCGACGGCTACACCACCATCTCCGATGTGGAAGGCGACTCCACTGAAATCACCAACACGCACACGCCACCCACCACGCCGGACCAGCCGCACACCGGCGCCGACGTGCAGCAGGCCGCTTGGATTGCCGTGGCCATCTTGGGCGCGGGCTTGGTGCTGCTGATCGTTGCCAAGACGGCTTTGCGGAAGCGGGCGTAGCATAAATAACGTGACGGATGAATCGGACGCCAAGCCAGCTGCGCAAGTCGAATTGGATGCGCAGGTTAAACCGGGTGCGCAGGTTAAACCGGCTGCCAAGCATAAGAAATCGAATGCGCTGCTCAATGTGATGATTGCCATCTCCGCAATCGCCATGATCGGCGCGCTGGGCCTCATCGCGTATCCGACATTCAGCGACTGGTGGAACCGCATGCACCAGTCATACGCCGTAGCAGGCTACGTGGAACAAACCAAAGACATGTCCGGCGCCGAACGCAAAGCCATGCTGAAAGCGGCACGCGAATACAACGAACGGCTCGTCACCAACAGCGACCGCTGGCACATGACCGACGAGCAGAAGCGCGAATACAACGAGACGCTCGACGTAACCGGCACCGGCATCATGGGATATGTGACCATCCCGCGCATCAAAGTGAAACTGCCCGTCTACCACGGCACCAGCGACGGCGTACTGCAGATCGCCGCCGGACATTTGGCCGGCACATCGCTGCCCGTAGGCGGGGCGACCACGCACGCGGTGGTCTCCGGGCACACCGGCCTGCCGTCCGCCCGGTTGCTGACCGGCCTGGACGAGCTGAAAAAAGGCGACACGTTCGCATTCCACGTGCTCGACCAAACGTACACGTACCAAGTGGACCAGATCTCAGTGGTGCTGCCGAGCGAAATCAGCAAACTGAATATTGAGTCCGGGGCCGATTACGCGACGCTGATCACGTGCACGCCGTACGGTGTCAACTCACACAGGCTGCTCGTGCGCGGGCACCGAATTCCGAATCCGAAAGTGCCTGATTCCACGCAGTATGACGAGCCGGGGGAGATGACGGCTGTGGCGGCTGTGGTGATCGGACTGCTCGTGTTTGTGGCTGGCTGCGCTTTTGTGGGGCTCGCGCGGCTATGGCGACGCTCCTGGATTGTGCGGCACGGGTTGTGCGCCGGGGCCGGCGCGCGCCATTCGTCTGGTGTTCGGGGGTAGTGTCTAGCCTAGCGCCGCCGCAGGCCGGTGACATCGCTTCTCCGGTGTGCGGGGTGTGCGTCTGGTCGTGCTCGGTATGTGGTGCGTGGTGTTTGTGTGCTTGTGGTACGTGTTGCGTTTCAGTGTGTGTACTTGTGTTTGCGTGCGTGTGCATGTCTGATGTTGCGCAGGGGTGTTGTTGCGGTGCGCATATGGCCTGAATCGTGCTGAAGCATGGGTTGTGAGCGGATGGGGGTGTGATTCGGGCTGTTTTGGGTGCTTTTGATGCCTCTTTTCGCTCATGACTTGCGATTTTGTCGGTCCGCGCGCGGTCGTGTGCGTACGGGGGTGTGTGCAATGGGTCTTGCGTGGGTGTAGGCGCGCGGGTGTGCCGGTGTAGGCGTGGGTGTAGGCGTGCGGTCGTGGTTTTGGCTGGGTATCTGGCTTATAGATGGCGGATTCGGCCGGGCGTCCGGTGGTATCTCGCTTATAGGTGGCTGGTCGGTTTGGGCAATAGGTCGTTAGGGGGTAGCATGCATGCCCCCTAGATGTCTTGTTTCCGCAAGGGGCCGCCATCTATAAGCGAGATACCATCCGTCGATCCCGCGAATCCGCCATCTATAAGCGAGAAAGCGCGTGAACCGGGCGCTGCGGCGGCGAAATCGCAAAATTATGGAATCGGCTGATTGCTGCGCGCGGCAGGTGGGTAGTATCGGGCGCGGAAGACGTGGAAGGAGCTGCCATGTGTGATGAAGGGGAAACTGCGGATCGGGCGGATGCCGTACGAACGGAATCGCAAAAGATGGAATCGCGAGCGGGGGAGACGGCGCTTGATGGGTCGGCGCGCAGCATCATTGTGCTGATTGTGGTCGGCATGTTGGTGGGGGTGCTGTCGGGCACGTTCGGCATCGGCGGCGGCACGGTGATCGTGCCCGCGCTCGTCTGGCTCGGCCTGTCGCAACGCAACGCGGCCGCCACGTCCACGCTGGCGATCGTGCCGACCTCCATTTCCGGCGTCATTTCGTACGCGACCGGCGGGCACGTCGACTGGCTCGCCGCAGCTCTGCTGTTCTGCGGCATGTTTGTCGGCGGGCAGATCGGCAGTTGGCTGCTGTCACGGCTGCCGGAATTGGCACTGCGGTGGATTTTCGTAGCGTTTCTTGTGTTTGTGGTGATCAATCAGGTGAGTTTCGTTCCGTCGCGCGACCACCAGATCGCCATGACGGTGGTGACCGGCATTGGCTTGGCGTTGCTGGGTGTGGTCATCGGCACGCTGGCGGGGCTGCTGGGCATTGGGGGTGGTGCGCTTGCGGTGCCGTCGCTGTCGATGCTGTTTGGCGCGTCCGACCTGGTTGCGCGCGGCACTTCGCTGTTGGCAATGTTTCCGAATTCGATCACGACCAGCGCGGCGAACTTGAAGCGCAGGCTAGCGCATGTGAAAACCGCGCTGATTATTGGTGTGACGGCGGCTGTGACCGCGCCGCTCGGTACGTGGATTGCGGGCGCCGTTTCGCCGCGAGTTGGGGCGATTATGTTCGCCTGCTATCTGTGCGTGCTGCTGGTGCGGTCCGTGTTCGTGGCCGTAAAGGCCACGCGCGTGGCGCGGGTTGCGCGGGGCTGAGTGGCGCGGGTGTTTTTCCCAGTGGCTGGATGATTTAGTCGCGTGAGTGGTGCGTCAGAGGTGGTTTTTATCCAGTCACTGGGATTTTTGGCGTGTGAGTGGGGTCTGAGAGGTTGGATTTATCCAGCCAGTGGGGGATTTTGGCTTGTGGGGTGCGGTGGGGGTGTTGTTTGACGGAATATGGCGATTTTATTGGCCGTATTCCCCCTGTTCATGCGGTGGATATGTTGCGGTCATCATATGGCGATGAGTGTTCATCTGTCGTTCTTCTGTAGTGCGGTGTGCGTTGGCTTGCGGCACATAGCGTGAGCAGTGGAATCGAAAGATCCAAGCAAATGCAGTTGCGGAAAGGTTCCGCATAGCTGGAAGGTATAGCCGAAAACGGGACTCCGAAATCGGGAAACCGAATCGGGAAACCGCCTCGATCGCAACGAATCGACGAAACCGGACGGCACAGACGAAACTGCATGGAAGAAAGAAGAAACATGAGCAAGCACAAGGCTCTCACGGGCGCAATCGCGGCCCTCGCCTCCGTCGCAACGCTCGGTGCGCTTGCCGCGCCGGCGCTCGCAGCTGACGCCACCTACAGCCCCAACGGCAAGTCCGTTGCGGAACTGGCGCAGCACGGCGGCGCGCAACGCATCGCAGCTATCGGCAACAAAAAAGCCAAGAACGTGGTGCTGTTCATCGGCGACGGCATGGGCGATTCCGAAATCACCGTCGCCCGTGACTATCTCAAGGGCGCCAACGGCCACTTCGACGGACTTGACGCGGTCGGCCAGCCGAGCGCGCTTGGTGACGTGCAGGCTGGTACTGGCCAGTACACCACCTTCTCGGTCGGCAACGGCAGCAAGGACAGCGCTGTCGGCAAGGATGACGACGGCAAACTGGTAGCTAACCCCAACCCGGGCAAGCTTACCCCCGTAACCGATTCCTCCGCCTCCGGTTCCTCCTGGGCCACCGGCACCAAGACCTACAACAACGCCGTCGATGTCGACGTCTACGGTAACCCGCAGCTGAACCTCTTTGAGCTGGCCAAGGCGGCCGGCAAAGCCACCGGCAATGTGACCACCGCCGAAATCCAGGATGCTACCCCGGCCGTGCTGGAATCGCATTCGTCCGAACGTGCCTGCTACGGCCCACAGGGCAAGACCGACGGCACGTCCAACAATGCCTCCAAGCAGTGCCTCATCAACCAGCTTAAGGAAAACGGCGGCATCGGCTCCATCTCCGAGCAGCTGCTCGACACACGCGCCGACGTAACCATCGGCGGTGGTTCCAAGTACTTCCGTCAGACCGTGCAGGGCGGTGAATACAAGGGCAAGACTGTGTGGGAGCAGGCCAAGGAAATGGGCTTCCAGACCGTCGAGAACGATCCGGCTGCCATGAACGCGCTGCAGTACAAGGACGGCCAGCCAGTGCTCGCCCTGATGAGCGACGGTAACATGCCGACCAAGTTCAACCCGTCCAAGGCCACCGCCAAGGATTCAGCTAAGGACGCCAACCCGACCGTGTGCACCCCGAACGCCGACTGGCTCGGCAACCAGGGCTCCTCGCTCAAGGACATGACCAAGAAGGCGCTCGATTTGCTGAACGACAACCCGAACGGCCAGAAGAACGGCTTCTTCCTGCAGGTCGAGGGTGCCTCGATCGATAAGCAGGACCACGCAGGCAACGCCTGCGGCCAGATCGGCGAGACCGACGACTTCGACCAGGCCATCGCCTACGCCATGCAGAACGTGGATCTTTCGAACACGCTCGTGATCGTCACCGCCGACCACGCGCACACTTCCCAGATCCTCAATGCCCAGCCGGCCTACGCGCTGTCCACCGTGCTGAAGACCGCTGACGGCAACAACATGGTCGTCTCCTACGGCACCGCGCAGGAAGATTCCCGCGACACCGACGGCGGCTACAACGGCGGCGACATGGAGCACACCGGCACCCAGCTGCGTATCGCGGCTTCCGGTCCTGGCGCGCAGCGCGTCATCGGCCTGACCGACCAGACCGACAACTTTTACACGATCGCCGGCGCTCTGGGACTGGCCACTTCCACCGAATCGCAGAAGGCACTGTCTGACAACGGCACTGTGAAGGTCTCTGCTGCCGACGGCAAGTTCACCGCGGACGTCGACGGCTTCAACGGCGACGCTGTGCTCAGCTACGAGCTGAAGGACAAGAACGACAAGACCGTGGCCGTGTCCGATTCCTCCACTCCGCTCTCCGGCGTGCGCGTCAAGACCGCACAGACCACTCCGATCGCGCTGGACGGCGTCACCGAAGGTTCCGAATATACGCTCACTGTCACCGGCCGCCAGTCCGGCGAGGCCGTGACCGTTGACTTCCAGGCTCCAGCTGCCAACTCCGCCGACAAGAACAACGGCAAGCCAGGCGTTGGCGCTGCGGGCGCTGACAAGGACGGCGTGATCGCTTCCGGCAAGGTTTCCGACAGCGCGCAGGCCGGTCCGTTCGGTGCCGCTCTGCTGGGCAAGACCGGTACCGCGGTACTGGCCGTGGCGATTGCGATCGCCATGCTGGTTGCCGTCGCGATGCTCGTCAAGACCGCGAAGGCCGCCAAGAACGACCGCTGATTGGCTGAATAACCTCCGATAATCCCCAAAACCGCCGCCGCTGAGATGCTCCCCAGCGCCGGCGGTTTTGGGTTTTGCGCAAAGTTGAGTGAGGTGTGCTCAAGATTTTTTGCGATTTTGGGAATAATAACTTGCGATTCAAAGTTGAGTGGTGTAGGCTCAAGTTTTGGAAAGCATGAGAGACGGCAATCCGGAAACGGCGATCCGAAACTCGAGCGAAGAACGAAAAGAACGTATAGCGAACCTATTGCAAAGGAGACCAAATATGGGACGCGCAGTTGGCATTGATCTGGGTACTACCAATTCCTGCATCGCAACTCTTGAAGGTGGCCAGCCCACCGTTATCGTGAACGCTGAAGGCGCTCGCACCACGCCGTCCGTCGTGGCATTCAGCAAGTCCGGCGAGATCCTCGTCGGCGAAGTCGCCAAGCGTCAGGCCGTGACCAACGTCGACCGCACCATCAGCTCCGTCAAGCGCCACATGGGCACCGACTGGACCGTTGAGATCGACGGCAAGAAGTGGACCCCGCAGGAGATTTCCGCACAGGTCCTGATGAAGCTGAAGCGCGACGCCGAAGCCTACCTTGGCGAACCGGTCACCGACGCCGTCATCACCTGCCCGGCATACTTCAACGACGCCCAGCGTCAGGCCACCAAGGACGCCGGCACCATCGCAGGCCTGAACGTCCTGCGTATCATCAACGAGCCGACCGCAGCCGCACTGGCTTACGGCCTTGAGAAGGGCAAGGAAGACGAGCGCATCCTGGTCTTCGATCTCGGCGGCGGCACCTTCGATGTGTCTCTGCTGGAAATCGGCAAGGACGACGACGGCTTCTCCACCATTCAGGTGCAGGCCACCAACGGCGACAACCACTTGGGCGGCGACGATTGGGACCAGAAGATCATCGACTGGCTCGTCGGCGAAGTCAAGAACAAGTACGGCGTTGACCTGAGCAAGGACAAGATCGCCCTGCAGCGTCTGAAGGAAGCTGCTGAGCAGGCCAAGAAGGAACTGTCCAGCTCCACCAGCACCTCCATCTCCATGCAGTACCTGGCCATGACCCCTGACGGCACCCCGGTGCACCTGGACGAGACCCTGACCCGTGCCCACTTCGAGGAAATGACCTCCGATCTGCTGGGCCGCTGCCGCACCCCGTTCAACAACGTGCTGCGCGACGCTGGCATCGGCGTCTCCGACATCGACCACGTGGTCCTCGTCGGTGGCTCCACCCGTATGCCGGCCGTCAAGGAGCTCGTCAAGGAGCTCACCGGCGGTAAGGAAGCCAACCAGTCCGTGAACCCGGATG
>OHAP01001804.1_pt1 | contig 12987 bp, 17 predicted proteins | sample 1577171 | NCBI WGS metagenome assembly OHAP01 (sample SAMEA3541489, study PRJEB24748) | human gut metagenome | biome: human gut; feature: human-associated habitat; material: faeces | place: China | collected 2012 | reverse complement strand
CATATCCCAAGAAAACACCCATCTGTTTTTCTTACTGGCTGATCAGGAAATTGCGTGTCCGTATCGCCATTGCTCTCGTTGCAGATGAGAATTGTCCCGCCTGGCTTCAGCGTCCGCCAGACCTCACGGAAGCATCGGGGCAAATCAGGCCAAAAATAGACGGTCTCAAAGGCCGTGGCGGCATCGAAGTAGCTATCCTCAAACACCATATCCGTCACACTGCCTTGCAGAACGGCGCAACGCCCCTCCTGAATTGCAGTTCGGTTGAGCTTTCTAGTCTTCTCCACGCTGACGGGCGAATAGTCGATGCCCTTGACGATGCCATGCGGGTATTTTTTCAGCAGCCGTTTTATGTTCGCCCCGCCTCCGCAGCCGCAATCCAGCACCTTGGCGTTTGACGCAAGTCGTAGAAATCGAAGCCCCCACCGCGCCACAGGGCTGTGGCCCAGATTCATCATGGCAACCATAAGTTTTCCGCCGAGGCCCACGGGCTTGCGGGTGTTTTCAAAGAACGACATCTGGCCCCTCCGATTTCGTGCATTCCGCATAGGTCAATGGGAACGAGGCCTTCAGCACCGCGCTTTTCTGCACCGCCCAGCCGTTTTGACGCAGGAAACGCAGGTATTCCTCGCTTGTCCACCTGCTGTGGAGGGGGAATCCCGCCATACTCATGAAAAAGGCTTTTGCCTTGCCGGAAACCGAGTTCCCCGCGTGGGTGAAGGTTGGCGCGATGAGCACGCCGTCGTCCTTCAGTACCCGCCTGATTTCTTGCAGTGCCTTTTCCGGATGCGGCACTATGTGAAGCGCGTTGGACGCGATCACCACTTCGAAGGACTTCTGTGCATAGGGCAGGCGGAACATATCTTGTACGGAAAAGTGCAGCTTTGCGGATTGATTGTCCCGCTTTGCTTCAAGGATCATCTGTGCAGAAGCGTCCGTAGCCTCGATGTGCACCGCCGCATCCACGATGCTCTTTGCGATAAGCCCCGTGCCGGTGGCAACCTCCAGTACGGTTTTTGCTTTCACCACCGGCCTGATCAGCTCATACATCTTCTCATACGCCGCCCGGTCCTTTCGCATGAAACGGTCGTACCGACCGGCATTCTTGTCCCAGAAGCCCTTGCGTTCGTGCATGGCTATCGCCCCCAAACAGTTAGAGCAATCTAACTATAACACACGAATCATGCAGTAAGATGAGGCTAACCTTCTTTTCTTGGCTAAGACGCATCTCTCCGGTTTTCGCTTAAAGCGGCGCGAGTCAGATGCTAGGCTGGAGCTGAAGAAGGAGCTTGGCGGACAGGTGGGTCGATACCGGTTCCCGGAACGGCGATCCAGCCAATTACACCAGGGCTCTAGTCATTGAGTGGGAATAGAAAATTCCTTAGTTATGGGGGTATAAATTTGATCCCCTTTAGGATAAGCCCCCATGACTATATGAATTGACCTGCTGACTTCAATGAAGATTGGAGGGTAACGGCCAGGGGTGACGGCCCAGCGAGTGTTATTATGCGAGCTATGCGCATTGAAATCGACCTTTCGTGGTATAAACTACTCGCCGGAAGCCGCGGCTTTCAGAGTACGGCTTACGTGTACGTTTAACCTCCGTGGGCGACGGGGTGCTGCAAGGCGTAGAATATCGCCCACCTGTAGGGGCCTGCAGCGATGCGGGCCCCGCTTCGTATGAAGGGGGCGTAACCGATGAAGATCGTATCCATCCCCAGGACTTCTTCGACCTCGTCGAGGGCGACCGCGAGCTCATGCTTAAGCACAATCGCCCCTGCATCGTGGTGGTGAGGCTGCATTTCCGCGGGAAGCGCAGGGACTTCGCCGTGCCGCTGCGTTCCAACATCGCCCCTAACGTGCCCAAAGACCAGTACTTTGCGTTGCCACCCCGCCCCACGACGCGCCCCGGCTGTCGCCACGGCATCCACTACATCAAGATGTTCCCCATAACCAAGGCCTACCAGCGCCGCTTCAGGACCGCGGGCTCGGCCTACTCGAGACGCTCCAGTGCATCATCGACGGCAACACCAAGCGCATTGTCTCCGAGTGCCAGGCATACCTCGACCGCTACGAGCGCGAGGGAAGGCCTGGCTTTGCCGTCGACATCGACCGCATCGTGGGGCTGCTGGAGGGCGAGAAGTAGGGCACCTCGGCTCAGTCTCGAGCCATGCAGAGTCGCTCCGCATTTTTGAACGCCGCGCGCCCCAAATACCCGAGAAATAGGCCATGAGGTGCGGCGGCGCACTCGTGCCTGCGCGCAGCCATCTCCATCAGCGTCTACGGTGCGCTACAACATCGCGGGCAAACCGCCTGACAAGCCGAGCATTCTGATCGTTCCGTCTATGAGCTACGTTGCCGTGCGGGGCAAGGGCGATCCCAATGCCGAAGGCGGCGCGTAGCAGAACGCGCTGCCGATGCCCTACGGCGTTGCCTATACCATCAAGATGTCGAAGAAGGGCCCGCGTGAAATCGAAGGCTATTTCGACTTCGTCGTGCCGCCACTCGAGGGCTTCTGGTGGCAAGACCGCGCCGATGGCGAGATCGATTACACGAGGAAGGACGACTTCAACTTTATCTCGTGCATCCGCCTGCCCGATTTCGTCACTCGCGAGGATTTCGACTGGGCCGTTTCGGAAGCTGCCACCAAGAAGAAGCTGGACTTCTCGGCGGTCGAGCTGCTGAGGGTCGACGAGGGCCTTTGCGTTCAGTGCATGCATACCGGGCCTTACGACGACGAGCCGGCGACCATAGACGCCATGCGCACATTTGCAGCGGAACGGGGCTACGCCCCCGACTTCTCCGAATTCCGCCTGCATCACGAAATCTACCTTTCCGATCCGCGCAAGTGTGTGCCGGAGAAGCTCAAGACCGTGATCCGCCATTCCATCAAGCCGATTTAGCGAAACGAGCGCCGCCGTGCGGTCCGGCTTTTGGGGTTTATCAATTGGCAGTCCGCGATGATCGAGCAGGCTGCCTGCCTCCCGGCAGGTGCGTAATTCCTTTAGTCGATTCATCTCGAGGTGCGTTCTTTGCTCATCTTGTGGCGCAGAGTTATGAAACTCCCAAAAGTGTAATCAGATTCGAGTTTTAGGAGCAGCTCTTGAAAGGCGATAGACTGAAACGCCGTAATAGATACCTCGAGGAAGCGATGCTCTTTCGTGATGCCGACCTTATCAAGGTAAGCACGGGCGCGCGAAGGATAAAGCGCAGGGGTCGACCTCTCTATGCCACACGTTACGACCTGCACGTTAAGGCGCTCCTCAAGACGAATTCAAATGAATGAGTGAGCATCATTGTCCCCGAGGGCAAAGCAAGGCCGTTTTAGGGGCAGCGAAACTGGATTTATCGATCCTCTTGATCCAATCCAAGTTCTTTCAACTCTTTTTCGTTTTGGATATCTTCGGCGGTATTCTTGCCAGTGACAGCACCGTAGGCCTCTTTTATGCCGTTTTTCACTGCCCATTTGATAACGAAATACAGCGCAATCATCATTCCGAGCAGTTGCGGTGAGTGTCGACATTCGCCGATATAGCATGGACACAACGTCCCGTTTGTGTTCTTCAATCGCCTGCACGTTCTTCCTATTCTTGGGTTGTCGAACAAGCCATAGAGAAAAGGAAGAAAACATGGACACCGACAAGACCTGCGCGGAATCGATCGCCAAGCAATACGCGCCCAAAAGCGCCTCCAAGCTCACCGCGCTCAAGAAGCTCGATGCCAAAGCAAAGCGCCCCGCGAACGTCTTCGCCTACAGCTTTGGCATCGCTTCCTCGCTGTTGTTGGGTGTGGGCATGTGCCTGACCATGGGTGTGCTGGGACCTGGCGAGGGCACGTTGTTTGTGCTCGGAATCGTCCTTGGTATCTTGGGTATCGCAGGCGCAAACGTGAACCTTGTTCTGTATCGCTGGATTCTGGAAACCTCTAAGAAGAAATACGCCTTTGAGATAATGGAGCTTGCCAAGGGAATTGCCGGCGAATAGCTTTTGGCATCAGGGAGAGGCAGGCTTGGGTGAACAGGCAGCAGAGCAGATACTTTACGACGGCGCAGCTTATGGACGAGGCTTTGCTCGACTTGCTGCAGAACAAGGGCGCGGAGTTCATAACCGTTAAGGAGATTTGCAAGAAGGCCGGGGTGGGGCGCTCTACGTTCTACCTTCACTGCCAGGGTGTCCCTGACCTCGTGAAGGAGTGTTCGGAGCATGTGAACACCAAGTTCTTCGAGCGCTTTGAACAAAGCGCCGCAGACACGATCGGGGCTATCCGTACGGCTTCCCTCGATGAGCTCGTTTTCGTAACCGACGAGTATCTGAGGCCCTACCTCGAGTTCGTCCAAGACAACTGCTCCATCTATCGCGCGATGCTCGCAAACGGGCATACGCTGCAAGCTCAGGAGCGATTCGAGGCCCTAGCGAAGCACATCATCGACCCAGTGTTGGAGCGCTTTGGCTATCCCAGCGAGCAGCGGGCCTTCGTCATCAGTTTTTATGTGCATGGGCTCTCTGCCGTGGTACAGGACTGGATTCGGAGCGGCTGCGAAACGCCTATCGATGAGATGGCGCGCATTATCAAAACCTGCGTGCACCCGAACGGCACGAACCGACGTCTTGCCAACGCTAAAGAGAGGCGCGAATGAAACGATGTGACGGCGACGCCCCCTAGGCGCCAAGAGCGCGGGCCGCGCATCCGCCTTGAGAATACTGCGGAAGGAACGGGAAGCGAAAGCAGCAATCTACCTTGGTAAAGGGCGTGTATCCCTTTCCGCTGCTCGCGCGGGGCGGCTCCAGCCGTGCTGGGATCTCCAGCGCGGCCTCGAAGCCGTTTGCGGCGAGAACCAAGGAGGAGGGTTTCCCGTGATGGCGATAGGACGGAGGGGTTTCTGTAGGCGTGTAACCAGTAGGAGCTACTTATCGAAGCCCGCCGCCGCTGAGCTGCTCCTTGTAGTTCTCGCCCCAAGCTCTCATTGCGTCAAGAACGGGTCTGAGTGTCTGTCCCAGGTCGGTGAGCGAGTACTCCACCCGTGGGGGCACCTCTGCGAACGCTTCACGATGAACGAGCCCCGTTTCCTCCATGGTTCGTAGGTTGCTGGTCAGAACTTTCTGCGAAATCTTGCCGATCGAGCGTTGCAGCTCCTTAAAGCGCATCGTGCCTTTGAGCGAGAGTTCGCGCAGGATGAGCACCTGCCACTTGTTGCCGATGAGCAAAAGCGTTGTCTCCACTGGGCAGGCAGGCAGGTTCTCCAAAGTCGGTGTTGTCATATTCGTGAAACCTCCGTCTGCAATCATGCACGTCATTTACATTAGTTTCCTTTTGGTGCTTACAGCACTTTTATGTGCCTACTTTCCATTATATACCTTTGACGCGTATCGTATGAGCCGCAAGGAAAGCGGCGGCGAGTGCCGCAGGTCGAAAGGAAAGTATGATGACCAAGAAAATCGCAGTTGTAGCAGCGAACGGCAGGGCCGGCAGCCTCATCGTTGAGGAGGCCGTGCGTCGCGGATTCGACGTGACCGCCATCGTGCGCGGCGAGAATAGGACCGCCGCTCAGAACTCCGTCATCAAAGATGCACTCGAGCTCACGACGGAAGACCTCGAAGGATTCGACGCCGTGGTGGACGCCGTGGGCGGCTGGACGCCCGAGACCATCCCCGGTATCACCGACGCTGGCATCCACTTGGCTAATGTGCTGGTCGGCACCGATGTGCGCCTGCTCATAGTGGGTGGCGCGGGCTCGCTGTTCGTCAACCCCGAGCATACGGTCACCGTCGATATGGGCCCGGACTTCCCCGATGACTGGAAGCCGCTGTCCGCCGCGGCCGGCAAAGTCCTTGCTCACCTTCGCGAAACGGACGGCCTCAAGTGGACCTTCATTTCCCCTGCTGCTGACTTCCAGGCCGACGGCGAGCGCACCGGTGAGTATATCTTGGCGGGCGAGGAGTTCACGCTCAACAGCCGCGGCGAGTCAACGCTCTCGTACGCTGACTATGCGATTGCCATGGTCGATGAGATCGAGTCCGGTAACCACGTCGCCCAGCGCATCTCGGTTGTGAGCAAGTAGCTTTATGCCGTTTGGGAAATGGGAGGGTCGATGCCAGCCGCGTCGACCCTCCCGTTGCGTACCGGGGCAACCAGTCTTGTTGTCCGAGTTGTGACATCTTAAACAATGGTTGAGTTTAAAAAGGGCGTTTTTGGTACTACCGAGCGTGAGCGTTCTCGTAGGCCTCTTTGATATCTTCTGGCAAACCGTCGGGAATCATGGCCCTCAGCTCAGTCTCATTCTCGCCCTGATTCAGCTGCCCGTAGAACCAGCATTTGTACTTCAGCATGTCCAGCGCGCGGTTCATGTTCGCGATCTCTAGCTCCATGTGGGCCTTTCGCTCCTCGAACATGGCCTTGCGTTTGGGGTATGTCGATGGACCCTCCGCGCACCATTCCATGAATAGACGGATGTCCTTGATCTCCATCCCCGCTTTCTTGAGGCATTCGATGACCCGAAGCGCCTCGAGTTCCGTATCGCCGAATTGCCGAATGCCGGACGCCCGCTCCAATGCCGGGAACAATCCCTGCTTGTCGTAATAGCGCAGCGTTGAGGCGGGCAAGCCGAACATCTCCGACACCTGTCCGATTGTGTACATGGCTCCTCCGAATCAATCTCGAATTCATTTCTTGACCTAAAGTCAGGTTTAGGTATTACCTTCATTCTCGTCATTAGAACAGGGATTGCAAAGGGTGTTCCGTAATGCGGAAACAGATTTGCACCTAAACCATCGACAGGGGGAGATCGATCATGGCAATTAAACAGACGGCAGGCAGAGATGCCCTAGGGGACTTTGCCCCCAAATTCGCACAGCTCAATGACGATGTGATGTTTGGCGAGGTGTGGAGCCGAGAGGGCGAGCTTTCCCTTCGAGACCGCAGCGTGGTGACGGTGGTGGCGCTGATGGCGCAGGGACTGACGGATTCCTCGTTCCAATACCATCTGATGTCCGCAAAGAATAACGGTGTAACCAGGGTGGAGATAGCGGAAATCCTTACCCACGCCGCGTTTTACGCGGGGTGGCCCAAGGCATGGGCGGCCTTTCGCATGGCGAAGGAGGTCTGGGCGGATGACGATGCCGCTGATGCAAAAGCCGAGCACCAAAACGAGATGGCCTTTCCCATCGGTGCCCCCAACGACGCATTCGCGAAGTACTTTATCGGGCAAAGCTACCTCGCGCCTCTATCAACCGAGCAGGTTGGCGTCTACAACGTGACGTTCGAGCCCGGCTGCCGCAACAACTGGCACGTGCACCACGCCAAAAACGGCGGCGGACAGATTCTCATCTGCGTGGCTGGTCGAGGGTTCTACCAGGAATGGGGTAAACCGGCACAGGAGCTGCGCCCTGGCGATGTGGTCAACATCGCCCCGGGTGTGAAACATTGGCACGGAGCCGCGCCCGAGAGCTGGTTCTCCCATCTCGCGCTGGAGGTTCCGGGCGAGGAGGCCTCCAACGAGTGGTTAGAGCCCGTGGGCGACGGGGAATATCTCAAAGAGACTAACAAGGAGGCTTAAATACCTTCGCCGTCCGCGCCGCCGAGAGCAGGGCGCCCAAATCGGCCTGGATCGCCCCTGCCTTGCTTCCAAGCTGCAGCGGAGCCGAGCCGCCCGAGATGTTTACGCTCAAAAGGTGCGCATCCGGCAGCTTCGCGGTCATGCTCCAGAACGGGAGCGTGATGATGCCGGGGGGTCATCTCGCCCACGCCGAGCTCCAGCAACAGCACGCGGCGATCGCTGCGCTCGCGCACGAAGCGCTCGTATCGTCCGAGGCTCTCGCGCCAGGCCGCACCCTGCAGAAACGTGTCGTCGCGCACCCACGGCACAAGCTGCCAGCCGCAGTGCGGGCATCGGGGGACATCCTCGCTGAGGACCTCGAACCCCGCCATGCCCGCGAGCATGCGCTCGACGTAGGGGCTCGCGTCGAAGAGCTCGTCGCAGCATGGCTGCTTGCATTGAAGGTGCGCGAAGCTTCCCTGATAGTTGCAGATCCTCTCGGTGGGAAACGTCTTCTCGACTTGGGTGTCCACATTGGTGCTCAGGATGAAGTAGTCCTTATGGCCGATGAGGGACCGTAGGTCGAGATAGGGCTGCGAGGCCAGCTCGCGCAGCATGAAGTCGATGTATCGCGCATAGTATGCCCATCGCTGCTCGAGGCTGGGGTAGAGGTGGTAGAAGCCGTCGAAAAGGCTCTTGAAGCCAAAGGCTTGCTGCCAGTCCGTCATTCCGGCGCGCGCCATGCCTGCGCGGTTGTAATGGTTGAACCCGGCGGCGCTTGACATGCCCGAGCCGATGCCGACGATGATGGCGTCGGCATCGTCGATAAGGCTTCGAAGCCTATACGCTTCCCTCTCTAGAGACGGCATTGGGCAATCTCCTCGAAAGCCGGGGCCATATCGCCGTCAACGAGAATCGTCTCGCACGATGCATCGGGCGCCATAGCCTGGCTGTAGTTGAACACGATGTAGGTGGCGTGCTCGCAGACGTTCGCGATCTGGGCGAGCATGTGCTTTATGATGCCGTTGCGCAGTCCCACGCCAAGTTCGAGGATGGCGACCCTGCCGTTGCGATGGGCTTGCACAAGGCGCTCGAGCTCCTCGAGCTGGGTCATGGCGAGGGCGTCTGGATGGGCGAGGCGCCGCTCGTCAACCGACGTGCGCGTGCTCCCCTCAGTCTCGAGCACGCGCTCCTCGTCGAACCCGGCGCGCGCGAAGTGCCCGTCGATGTTGCATGTGACCACGAAGGTGTCGGCGTGCTCCGTAAGACGCCGCAGCCCGTTCATGAGCGAGCCGGGCTCATATTCGAGATACTCCTTTTGATGGAACCGCTCGGCCCATCGGCGTCGCACGCTGGCATCCGGGGAAGCGAGCCCCTGCAGTATGCAGCCGATGCCGTCTGCCTGAGCGAGGTCGCCATACGCCTCTTGGAAATGAGCATCGGCGCAGAAAAGGTTGAGCCCCTCCGCCATGTCGAGTCCGTTGCTAGCGCCGATGATGACAAGATCCGCTTCGGCTAGCGCCCTGCCTATGCGAACTGCTTTCGCCGTCTCCATGCGCTACCTCCCCAGCGTCTTGCGCACGTCGGCAAGCACGTCGGCGATGTCGGCGCGAACGGCGAGCCCCCGATCCTCGATCGCGCGGGGGAGAAACTGCGTCTTGTTGTTTACGGCGATGTAGCTGGCCTGCGGTAACTGCGCCGTGAGGGCCCAGAACGGCTCCTGGATAAACGCGGGCGTCATGCGGCCCACACCCAGCTCGAGGAAGAGGATCCTCTGCCGTGCGTGCGCGTCGAGCCAGTCGGACACCTTGCGGTACTGCTCCTCGTAGAGTTCGCCCTGCAGGAAGTTGCCGTAGCCGCGAACCCAGGGGAACGCCTCTGCCCCGCAGTGCGGGCAGCGCGGCACGAGCTCTGTCGGAACCTCAAGGCCGTCTCCCATGGCCTCTACCATGCGGGAGACCGGCTCGACCGCATCCCACACCGCGTCGGTGCAACAGTGGGAGCACTGAAAGAAGCGGTGGTCGCCTTGGATCTCTGCCACTTTCTCCCAGGGATAGAGCTTCACAAACTGCGTGTCCTGGTTGGTGGTGAGCACGAAGAAATCCTTCTCGGCGATAATGGTGTCGAGGTCCCTGTAGGGCTTGCGCAGCGGGGCGTTGAGCGTGGTGTCGAGGAAGGTGGCGAGGTATCCCCAGCGCGCCTCGGCGGTGGGCCAGCGGTAGAACGACCCCTCGAAAGCGCCCTTGAAACCGTAGCGCTCGGCGAATTTGCCGAAATGCCTGCGATAGGTTGCGTTGTCCTCGTAATAGAAGTCGCCGCCGCCCGCCGCGGAGAGCCCAGAGGCCCCGCCCACCAGCACGCAATCGGCTTCCTCGATCATGCGGGCGAAGTCCCTGATTTGCTGGTCGTAGGGCTCGGGCTCGCGGTCACTCAGCTCATAGGGCGTGCCGCCGCTGCGGTAGGCGGCCTGAAGGGAAAACGATTGGTTGGTGAGCTCGATAACGAGCTGCTCGTACAGGGTCACTGGATACCTTCTTTCAGCTATTATAAACAGGTGTCTATAAAAAGTATCCATGTCGATTTGCTTAAGAGCAATGAACAGCTTCGGCCTGCTGTCGATAAACGAGCGTTTGCCGGGCATTGTCGAGCGTTGCAATTGGAGGGGTAATGGAAGCGGGGAAGATCGATCGTCGCCGACGCTATACACTCTCGGTCATACGGGAGGCGTTCTTCGCGCTGCTGGCCGAGGTCGGCTTCGCGAAGATGACGGTAGCGGATATTTGCCGCCGCGCCGATATCAACCGTGGCACGTTCTATCTGCACTACGAGGACAAGTTCGCCCTGCTCGACGCGCTTATCGACGAGGCCTTGGCGGCGGTGCCGCCGCTCGAGGGAACGGAGGCGGGTGCCCTCTGCCAGCGTCCGCCGGCAAACGATGACTATTATCTGCTCTACTCGGATGACGACGCGTACGCCCGGGTGGCACAGCGCGTCGTCGAGCGCGGCGCCGAGCAGATGGTTCCCTCGATCATGGAGGAGACTGGGCTTTCGCGCGAGGACGCCTATCTGCTCTTCGTCCACAACGTCCAGGGAAATCTCGCGGTCAACCGCCTGCTCGGTTGGAGGCGAGGGCCCGAGTTTGCCCACGCTCAGGAGCTGCTCAGCGCCTATTCCGAAGGGGGCATGCGGGCGGTATCGGCTCGTCACGATCCTCGTAGCTCGTCTTGACCGCATGTCATTTCAGGTAGGTGGCGTTGCTATGGGCCCTCTTTGATTTTCGACGTTGTATAAGGCAATCGCAATCGTCTTGAGCTTCTTTAGGGAACTTGAACAAGAGATATGGCCTGCTGGCGATTGATTAACACCATTCGTTTTGGTTACAAGAAAGCATGCTGCGCGCCTGCAGCATGAGGGAGAGGGAATCCTATGAATTTCGTTGTATTGAGCGGCAGCCCGCGTAAGGGCGCTAATACCGATACCATGGTCGAGGCGTTTGCCGAGACCGCGCGTGAGGGCGGCCATACGGTCGAGGTCATCCGCGTTGCCAGCAAGAAGATCGCCGGCTGCTTGGGATGCCAGTACTGCTTCGCCCATGAGGGCGTCTGCGTGCAGAAGGATGACATGGCCAACGTGATTGAGTCGCTGAAAGACACCGACATGGTTGTCTTCGCTTCGCCTATCTACTGGTTTGATATCACTGCGCAGGAAAAGACCGCCATCGACCGCCTGTACGCCTTCGGTGCCACGGGATTCCCGTTCACCAAGACGGCCCTTTTACTCGATAGCCACAGCGAGGGTGTCTATGATGCGGCGATCGCTATGTACAAGTCAACCTGCGCGTACTGCAAGTGGGAGGACCAGGGCATTGTCACCATCAGCGGTATGACCGAGCGCGACAGCATGGCATCCTCGCCCAAGTTGAAAGAGGTGCGAGAGCTCGCTCGCAAGCTTGCCTAAGGACAAGAAGAACGCATGGCAATCAGCGTTGGTGGAAATGCTTGCTGTCCTTACCGAGAGATAGGGGCGAATTCCCTCAAGTGCCGTATAGAACAATTTTTAAACGCAGAAAAATAACTGAAAACAAATTAATCCGCGTTAAAATATTGTCAAATAGAAGTTCATGAGGGAAGGTTACGTATGCGTCGCAAGGCAGACGAGCTCCTTAGGGAATGGCGAGACAGAGCTGATAGAAAACCTTTGCTGGTCAAAGGCGTGCGCCAGTGTGGCAAGACCTATTTGCTCAGAACGTACGCCCAGGATCTTTTCGAATCGGTTGTCTACGTTAATCTTGAGAACGACCGGTCGGCGCGAGCGGATTTTTCGGGCGGTCTTGACCCTCATTCGATCGTACGTGCGATCGAGGCTCGTACGGGACAGCGTATCGTGCCTGGCAAAACCTTACTGTTCATTGACGAGATCCAGGCATGCGAGGAAGCGCTCACTTCCCTTAAATACTTTTGCGAAGATGCTCCCGAGTATTACGTTGCGGCTGCCGGGTCGCTTCTTGGGGTTGCCATTAACCATCAGTCGTATTCGTTCCCCGTCGGAAAGACCGACTTGATTGAGATGACTCCACTCGATTTCGAGGAGTTTCTCTGGGCGATGGGGCACGATCAGCTGGTCGACGAGATACGCTCATCATTCGAGATAATGGGTCCTCTTGCGCCAAGCCTTCATGAAAAGGCGCTTGGGCTCTATCGACAGTATCTTGTTGTTGGCGGAATGCCCGAGGCGGTCCAAACGTACATCGATGATCAGTCAATCATTGATGTGGCCGAAAAGCATCGGATTATTCTCGACGGATATTCCGCCGACACCAATAAATATGCTGATGAACGCTTGAGTGCAAAGACGCGTGCGTGCTTCGATTCCATTCCACAGCAGCTTGCCAAAGAGAATCGTAAATTTCAATACAAGGTAGTGCGAGCGGGGGGCAATGCGTCTCTCTTTGGAGATGCTCTCGATTGGCTTGTATTGTCGGGTACGGTGGCGCGCTGCAGCCTAGTCGGGCAGATCGAAAGCCCCTTAGAGGCCTTCGTTAACCCTTCTGCTTTTAAAATCTATCAGGCGGATATAGGGCTGCTGGTCTCCAAGGCCGGTGCTCAACGCGCCGATATTCTTGCCGGTATCGGCGGCACATTCATGGGTGCACTTACCGAAAACTACGTTGCCCAACAGCTTTCAGCCATGGGTTATCCACTGCATTATTGGGCGCGAGATAATCGTGCGGAAATCGACTTTGTAGTAGAGAAGCAGGGATGCTTGTCTGCGATTGAAGTCAAGGCGGGGGAGAACACAAGATCTCGAAGTCTGTCCTCACTTAAAAAGACCCATCCGGGCGTGCGCCTTATCAGGCTATCGACTAAGCCCTTTGGAATGAATGATGGGCTTATGTCTGTTCCGCTTTATGCGGCATTTTGTCTATAGGGATGATGCTGGTGTAATGCATGGGGCCC
>OHAP01001793.1_pt1 | contig 13025 bp, 10 predicted proteins | sample 1577171 | NCBI WGS metagenome assembly OHAP01 (sample SAMEA3541489, study PRJEB24748) | human gut metagenome | biome: human gut; feature: human-associated habitat; material: faeces | place: China | collected 2012 | reverse complement strand
AGCTGGATCTGGTGCTGGTGATGAGCGTGGAGCCCGGCTTCGGCGGGCAGAAGTTCATGCCCTCGGCGCTGGAAAAGCTGCGCTGGCTCAAGGAAGAGCGGGCAAAGCGGAGCGCCCGCTACCTGCTGGAAGTGGATGGCGGCGTGGACGACACCACCGCCCCCCTGTGTGTGGAGGCGGGTGCCGATATTCTGGTGGCGGGCAGTGCCGTGTTTGGCGCAGCCGACCCGGCTGCGGCGGTGCGCCGTCTGGCCGCCCTGTGAGAGGTGCCTTACCATGGATGAACGTTTGATCCAGCAGCAGGAGCAGGAGCTTGCAAAGACGGGGCGGTACTATCTGCACGTCTGCTTTATGACCATCCCGCTGCTCTGCATGGCCTGCTTCCTGTACGGTCTGCGGCCCCTGCTGCTCTGCGGCGCGGCGCTGCTCACCGGCAATCTGTGTGACCGCCTGGTCTCCCTGCTGCGCCGCCGCGTGTATCGGGCCGGGGATTTCTCCAACGAGAGCTTTGCCCTCATCATCGCACTGCTCATGCCCGCCACGGTGGACTGGTATGTGGTCATTATGGCGGTGCTGGCCGGTGTCCTCATCGGCAAGGAGGTGTTTGGCGGCTACGGCAGCTATCCCTTCAACCCCGCTGCTGTGGGCTACGCCGTGGCGGCGGTGTCCTGGCCGGAGCAGGTGTTCCGCTACCCCCAGCCCTATACCAACATCCCCCTGTGGGATGCCACCGGCGTGCCGGTGTCCAGCACCATCTCGGATACCCTGCGCAGCGGCGGCAGCCTGAACATCAGTGCCATTTCGCTGGGCCTGGGCGAGTACGCCGCCCCCATGGGCACGGGTGCCGCCCTCATCCTTCTGGCCTGCGGGCTTTTCCTCTGGCTGCAAAAGGATGTCCGTCTGGGCGCTTCTGTCAGCTTTGTGGTCACCTGTGCCCTCATCGCCTTCCTCTTCCCCCGTCAGGTGGGTGTGAACGGCGTGGACATCGCCCTGCGCCTGCAGTGTGTGCGGGATGAGCTGCTGACCGGTGCCATGCTGTTCAGCGCGGTGTTCCTGCTCAACGAGCCCTACACCTGCGCCCATCACCATCTGGGCCGCATCCTGTACGGTGTGCTGGTGGGTGCGATCACCATGGGCTTCCGGTATTACGGCGTGTACGAGACGGGTGTCTGCTTTGCTCTGCTCACGGTCAACAGCATTTCCGGCTGGATGGACCGCACCGAGAGCCGCCTGTACCAGCTGATGCACCGCCCTGCGGCCGGAAAGGAGGGCGCTGAATGAAACGCTCCATTGCAGAACTGATCACCCGCGATCCGGAGAAGTTTGCCCACCATGACCGGGTGTTCAAAAACAACCCCGTTGTCATGCAGGGCATGGGTCTGGCTCCGCTGGTGGTGCTTGCCACCACGGGCAAAAATGCTTTGATGCTGGCCGTGGCTGTGGCCCTGCTGCTCACGCCTTCCCGGATGTTGGCCTGCCTGGTCAGCCGCCTGTTCCCCCTGCGGGACGAGCAGCCCGCCCCGGAAGAGCTGGAGAAAAAGCTGCTGCCCCGGGCGCTGGTGTACAGCGGCAGTGCGGCGGTGGTCTACCTTGCCGCTTATCCCATCCTGAACGCTGTGTTCGGCACCGACCTGCTGATGCTGGGCATCTACCTGCCCATGCTGGTGGTGGAACCCCTGCTGACCTACCGCTTTGGCCGCGTGCAGGAATCTATGCACAAGGCTGTCTCCAAGGGTCTGCGCATCACGGTGGGCTACGCGCTCATCCTGTTCATCGTGGGCTGCCTGCGGGAGTGGCTGGCGCTGGGCAGTGTGTTTGGAGTCCAGCTCAGCCGCTCTGTCCTGCCCATGGCATCCATGCCGGCAGGCGGTTTCATCGTGCTGGGCGTGGTGTGTGCCGTCTGGCGCGCGCTGGCCCGCAAACACAAGGAATACCTGAAAACTGAGGCGCGCGGCACGCTGGCTGCGCACCCCCGGAAGGAGGTGCAGGATCAGTGAGTGCTGTGATGAATGCCATCGGTGTGGCCTTTGCCTACGCCGTGCTGGCCCTGTTTGCCCAGAACGCCATCTTTACCCGCGGTCTGGGTGTGTCGCGCCTGATCCAGCTGGTGGGCGACGAGCGCACCAGCAGCTGGTGGTTTGCCCTGCTGCTCTGTGTTACCCAGACGCTGGTGGCCCCGCTGGCGTATTTTGCGGGCAGCCAGATCGTGGATCTGCCCTACCGTGCCCCGCTCCGCCCGCTGCTCTACCTGGCCTGTGTGGCGGTGGTCTGCATCTTTGAGCACGCCATCCTGCGGGCGGTCAAAGGCCCCCGCAGCGGCCTGCTTATCCGCATCCTGCCCATTGCCGCCGTGAACAGCGGCGTGCTGGGCACCGCGCTGGTGGAACGTACCCAGAGCTTTACGCTGGCGCAGTCCATCGGCTTTGGCCTGGGCAGCGGCTTGGGCTACCTGCTGGCTGTGATGCTGGTGACCGAGGCGGGCAACCGCCTGCGCAGCAAGGCCATCCCCGAAGCATTCCGCGGCCTGCCCATCACCCTGATCTATATCGGTGTGCTGGCGCTGGCCATCTACGGCTTTACCGGCCATTCCGTGATCCTGTAAGTTGACCCCAAGGAGGGTGGTTGATTATGGCAAGATATCCCAAACGCCAGAAGGTCAAGCGCTACCGGCGCAGCTTTTACACCCGTGAGATGCGGCTGAAAAAGGGCATCGGCATTGCGGTGCTGGTGGTGGCCGTGCTGGCAGCGGCCTGGGTGGCCGCGCCCCATGTGCTGGACTGGGCCACCCACACCTGGTATACCGTGGTGCGGGATCGTGACCTTTCCGCATCCAGTGCCGTCAGCGAGAGTGCATCCTCCGGGGCACAGAGCACCGCTGCCAGCGAACCGGCAGCTTCCTCGGTGCCGGAAAAGGAGCCGGAGCCGGCGGTCAAGGGCACTGATATTGTGACGGGCCTGTGGGCAGAGGTGGATGTGACCACCCTGACCGACGAGGCCGCCATCCGCTCCGCCGCCCGGCAGCTCAAGGCACAGGGCATGACCTATGCCATCCTGACCCTGAAGGACACCGCCGGGCAGGTGTATTACGCCTCCCAGACGGCGGTAGGTGCCGCCAATGCGGCCCCCACGCAGGTCGAGCTGACGAGTGTGGCATCGATCTTCAAGGAAGAGGGGCTGGTGCCGGTGGCCGCGCTGAATGCCTTCCGTGACCCTGCCGGTGCCCGGGCCGACCGTGCGCTGGCCATCCGGTATCAGGGGCAGGAGTACCTCTGGCTGGACAACAAGGCTTCCGCCGGAGGCAACCCCTGGCTGAACCCTTACGCTGCGGAGACCGTGCAGTATATCGGTGATCTGATCGCCGAGGTACACGCCGCCGGGTTTGATCAGGTGCTGCTGGAAAATGTCCGGTTCCCCTCGTCCACCAGCGCCAAGCAGGACTATGGCAACACCAACGGTGTGGATCGTGCCGGGCAGCTGACTGCGGATATCGCCGCCTGGCAGGCCCGCTTCGGAGATGCGGTGACGCTCTGGTACGGTTATTCGCTGGCCGAGGTGACCGGCTCCTCCAGCCAGCTGGGAGCCCCTGCGGCCCAGCTGGGCGTGAAGAACCTGCTGGTAAAGGTCCCGTCCTCCTCTACGCTGGATGCAGCGGCCCGGGAGGAGCTGACCCTCTCCCTGACCGAGGCAGGTGTGGAGCATCTGGTCATCCGGGACGATGCCGCCAGCTATTTTGAGTGATCCCTGCGTTTTTGTGAGAGGGAGGGAAGTATTATGAACAAAACACCCTGTTTTTCCCCGGCGCACATCCTGCTGCCGTCGGAACAGATCCCGGTGGGGCAGTGGGGCTGTGTGGCCTGCGATCAGTTCACCAGTGACCGCTCCTATTGGGAAAAGGCTGCGCAGGCCGCCGCAGGCGGCCCCAGCACACTGGACCTGATCCTGCCGGAGGTCTATCTGGAAGAGGATGACGTGGATGCAAGGATCAGCGCCATCCATGCGGCCATGGACGATTACGCCCGGAACGTGCTGACCCGCGCGGTGGACGGCTTCATTTATGTGGAGCGCACTGAGCAGAGCGGCCGGGTGCGGCAGGGCCTTGTGGGCAGGATCGACCTGGAGGCATACAGCTATGCCGAGGGTGCGGTGCCTGCCATCCGCCCCAGTGAGCACACCGTGGAAAGCCGCATCCCGCCCCGCATGGCGGTGCGCCGGGGGGCAAGGCTGGAAACGCCCCATATTATGATGCTGGCCGATGACCCCGGCTGCACCCTCATCGAGCCCATCGGCGAGAAGAAGGAGCAGCTGCGCAAGGTCTACGAGGGCGACCTGATGCTGAACGGCGGCCACATTGCCGGCTGGGCAGTGGAAGATCCCGCCCTGCTGGCCCAGATCGACAGCGCCCTGAACGTTTTGGGCAGCCAGGAGGCCTTTGATGCCCGGTATCCCCAGGCAAAGGGCGGCGCGCCCCTGACGCTGGCCGTGGGCGACGGCAACCATTCGCTGGCTTCCGCCAAGGCCTGCTGGAAGGAGCTGAAAAAGACCCTGACCCCGGAGCAGCAGCTGACCCACCCGGCCCGCTGGTGCCTGGCTGAGGTCTGCAATGTCCACTCTCCGGCCATTGAGATCGAGCCCATCCACCGTGTCCTTTTCAATGTGGACTGCGGTGCCGTGCTGCTGGCCCTCATCGCGTGGAGCGATTCCCACGCGGCTGGCATCTGCTTCGGCGATGCAAAACAGCAGTCCTTTACGCTGGCAGGCCCCCATGTGGCCAATGTGCTCAGCTTTGAACATCCCGTTGCCCCGCTGACCGTGGGCACCATTGACGCATTCATTGAGTATTTCATGGCCCGCCACATCGAGGCCCGGGTGGATTATGTCCACGATGAGCCCGCTGTCCGCGCCCTGTGCAGGCAGGGGGGTGTGGCTTTCCTGATGCCGCCCTTTGAGAAGAGCGACCTGTTCAAAGGCATCGTTATGGGCGGTGTGCTGCCCCGCAAGACCTTCAGCATGGGGCACGCAGAGGAAAAGCGCTATTATATGGAATGCAGAAACATTTTAGGTGAAGAATGACATTTAACGAACTGAATCTTTCCGCGCCTGTGCTGCGTGCTGTGGCACAGGCGGGCTATGAATCCCCCTCGCCCATTCAGGCGGCGGCCATTCCGCCGGTGCTGGCCGGGAGGGACTTGATGGGCTGCGCCCAGACGGGTACCGGCAAGACGGCTGCCTTTGCGCTGCCCATGCTCGACCGCCTGACTGCCAGCGCGCCCCGCAAAAAGGGTGCCATCCGCGCCCTGATCCTGACCCCCACCCGGGAGCTGGCTTTGCAGATCGGCGAGAGCTTTGAGGCCTACGGCAAGTATCTGACCCTGCGCAGCACCGTCATCTTTGGCGGTGTGGGTCAGGCTCCGCAGGTCGCAGCCCTGAAAAAGGGCGTGGACATCCTCATTGCCTGCCCGGGCCGCTTGAACGACCTGGTGGGGCAGGGGCTGCTGGACCTTTCCAACATTGAGATCTTTGTTCTGGACGAAGCCGACCGGATGCTGGATATGGGCTTTGTCCACGACGTGAAAAAGGTGATCGCCAAGCTGCCCAGGCAGCGTCAGAACCTGATGTTCAGCGCCACCATGCCCAAGGAGATCGAGCAACTGGCCGCAGGCATCCTGCACGACCCGGCCTTTGTCAAGGTAGACCCGGTGTCCAGCACGGTGGACCGCATCCAGCAGAGCCTGTATTTTGTGGAGAAGGGCAACAAGAAGTTCCTGCTGCCCTGGCTCATCAAAAACCTGAAGCCTGAGGTGGTGAACGCGCTGGTGTTCAGCCGCACCAAGCACGGAGCCGATAAAATCGCAAAAGACCTGAACAAGCAGGGCATCCCCGCTGCCGCCATCCACGGCAACAAGAGCCAGACCGCCCGCGTGACGGCGCTGGAGGATTTCAAGGCGGGCAAGACCCGGGTGCTGGTGGCGACCGATATCGCCGCCCGCGGCATTGACATCAGCGAGCTGTCCCATGTGTTCAACTACGACCTGCCCGAGGTGCCCGAGACCTACGTCCACCGCATTGGCCGCACGGCCCGTGCCGGTGCCGACGGCACTGCCGTCAGCTTCTGCGCCCCGGAGGAAAAGGAATATCTGGCCGGGATCGAAAAGCTGAACCGCCGCCAGATCCCGGTCGTCTCCGGCCATCCCTGGGACGGCGTGCCCGCTCCTGTCAAGGCTGCGCCCCCGGTGCGGGGCAAAAAGCCCAAGGCGGAAGCAGAGCAGCCGGAAAAGCCTGTGAAGGCAGAGCAGCCCGCCAAAGCAGAAAAGGCAGCCAAGGCCGAAAAGCCCGCTGCCCCCAAGAAGGAAAAAGCGGCTGCAAAACAGCCCAGCCCCAAGAATACCGAACCGAAAGAAGGAACATCCATGGAGGAAAACCAGAAGCGCACTTCCGGCGGCCGCAGTGAGAACCGCCGCTCCAATAATAGCCGCACCCGCCGCGAGGGCAATGCCCAGCAGCCGGCCAACCGCGGCAGCAACGCCCAGCCCAAATTCGACCCACACTTTGTGAGCGCCCCGGAGGCTACTCCTCTGCGCCCGGTCAAAAAGGCTCCGGCTGCGCAGCCTGCCGCAAAGCAGACTGCTCCGGCCCAGAATGGCCAGCGTCAGCGCGGCGGTCAGCCTGCCCGTGCCGAGCAGCACACCGACCGCAATGATCCGCGCACCGAGCAGCGGGCAGAACGGAACAGCCGCAATGCCCGCCCGGCCCAGAACAGCCAGAGCCAGCAGGGCAGCCGCAATAACCGCAATGCAGTGCAGAGCAGCCGCCCGGTCCGCCCCGCCAAGAGCGAGGCACCCCGCAGCCGCGGCCGGAACGCCGCCCCTGCACGGGACGAGGATCCGGGCCTGATGCTGATCAGCCGCCGCCCGCCCCAGCAGAAGTTCACCAACTTTGAAGAGTATATGACCGCCCACGGCGGTGCCACCGCACCCATTGAGGATCACACCGATGAAACCTGAGCCGTTTGCCCCCTGGCAGTGCCCGCTCTGCGGCGAACCCCTGACCGGGGACACTGCCCTGAAATGCGGCAGGAACCACAGCTTTGACCGGGCAAAAGAGGGGTACTGGCACTTGCTGCCGGTGCAGAGTATGCGCACCAAGGCCCCGGGCGACAGCAAAGAGATGGTCGCCGCCCGCCGTGCCTTCTTGAACGCCGGGTATTACGGCATCTTCGGCAGGGCGCTGGGGGAACTGTGCCTAGCGTATGGTGTTCCCACCGGGGCAGATGCACCGCTCCATCTGCTGGATGCGGGCTGCGGCGAGGGCTGGTACGACCGCTGCATTGCACAGGCCTTTGCACAGGCCGGTCGGTCGGTGCAGCTGGCGGGCTTTGATATCGCAAAGCCTGCGGTGCGTCTGGCCGCAAAGGCACTGCCTGCCGCAAAATACGCGGTGGCATCCAGTTTTGCCCAGCCTGTCCGCACCGGATGGGCCGACCTGCTGCTTAACTGCTTCTCGCCCTTTGCACAGGAAGAGTTCCGGCGTGTGCTGCGCCCGGGCGGACGGATGATCTATGTTGTGCCCGGTGCAGAGCACCTCTACCAGATGAAGGCTGTCCTCTACGACACGCCCTATAAAAATCCGGTGCAGGAGGTGGCCTATGAGGGCTTCCGTCCCATCGGGGAGCGGGAAGTCTCGGGCAGCATCACGGTGCCTGCCGGGCAGCTGGAGGCGCTGTTCGCCATGACCCCCTATTACTGGAAAACGCCACGGGATGGCGCGGCCCGCCTGGCCGCCCTGCCCGAGCTGACCACGGATATCGCGTTCCGCTTCCTTGTGTTTGAAAAAGAGTGATCGAAAAGCCCCCGGCCTGTGAGGATACAGGCCGGGGGCTTTTTGCGTGCAGAAAACAGGGTCACATCGAGATCCAGCCCAGTGCGTTGGCGACCGAGCTGGCCAGGATGATAGCCGCGAAGATGGGGCAGAGATACCGGAGCATAAAGTTGAACACCGGTTTGCGGCGGAAGGGCTGACCTTCCCGTGTGACCTCTTCCTCGATCTTTTCCACACCGACGATCCGGGAGACCAGCAGGCAGGTGGCAATGGCCGCAATGGGCATCATCACCGAGTTGGTCAGGAAGTCGAAGAAATCGAGGAACTGCATCCCGAACACGGTCACGCTGGCAAGGGGGCCGTAGCCCAGCGCGGAAAGGCTGCCCAGTGTGATCATAATGCAGCCGATGAGGATGGTGGAGCGGGTGCGGTCCCAGCCCAACTCGTCCTCAAAGGTAGAAACAGCGCTCTCGGTCAGGGCAATGGAGCTGGTGAGGGCCGCGAACAGCACCAGCACAAAGAAGAGCACGCCTACGGCAGTGCCCATGCCCATGCTGGCAAAGACCTTGGGGATGGTAATGAACATCAGGGCCGGGCCCGCCTGCAGGGTGTCAGGGTCGCCGCCCGAAAAAGCGAACACGGCGGGAATGATCATCAGGCCCGCCATGATGGCAATGGCGGTGTCGAAGATCTCCACGTTTTCCGTGGACTGCTCAATGGACACGTTCTTTTTCATGTAGGAGCCAAACGTGACCAGGATGCCCATGGCGATGGAGAGGGAGTAGAACATCTGCCCCATGGCGGAAACCACCGTCATCCACGAGAAGTTGGCCGGGTTGGGCACCAGAAAATACTTTACGCCTGCCAGTGCGCCGGGCCGTGTGACCGAGTAGACGGCAATGACCACCGAGAGCACCACCAGCACCGGCATCATCACCTTGGAAACGCGCTCCACACCGTTGCGCACGCCCGCAAAGATGATGCCCAGCGTGATAAAGGCGAACAGCAGGAACGAGATCTCGGCCAGCAGACCGTTGGAGATGAAGCCGGAGAAATACCCGTCCGATGCCAGCGCGCTGCCGTGGCCGGTAAGATACTGGGCCAGATAGTGGATGACCCATCCGCCGATGACCGAATAATAGGGAACGATCAGGATGGGGATGACGGCGTTGATCCAGCCGCCGAACGCCAGCCCCTTCCCCTTGCCAAAATGGCTGTAAGCGCCCACCGGGCTCTTGCGGGTCATCCGGCCCAGCGCCGTTTCGGCAATGATCATGGTGTAGCCAAAGGTGACAGCCAGCAGGATGTAGATGAGCAGAAAAATGCCGCCGCCGTATTTTGCGGCCAGATACGGGAAGCGCCAGATGTTTCCCAACCCGACCGACGCACCGGCGGCGGACAGCACAAATCCGAGTTTGCCGGAAAACGCGCTGCGCTTGTGGTGAGTTTCCATGTTTTTTTCCTCTTTTCCAATTGATAAACTCAAGTGTAACATAGAGAAAGCGGGATTTCAACGAATCGCAGGCGTTTCACCGGTGGAGAGATTTCAGGTGGAAGGTGAAGAAAAGTGAATCATCTTCTGGTAAAGGGCTCCATGCCGTGCTCCTCGGGGGTGTAGTATTCCATCAGGGAGATGTAGTTTTCCGGGTGGTGGCAGAACGCCGCGCGCAGAACACTGTCCAGCTCGCCCCGGGCGGTGAGCAGGCGGATGATGTACTGGGCCACCATCTGCACCACATCGGTTTCGATGCCGTAGCACAGGCCGACCGCCAGCACCGGGATCAGGATCTGCCGGGCCAGCAGGGGCACGTTCTGGCCGTACCGCTCAAGGATGGGTCGGCTCATGGTGGAGGCGGCCCAGACGCTGCCCACGATCTGCCAGTAATCGATCTCTTTCATGTGGGAAAGGGTCTGCAGCCGCTCCACGATCTCACCGTCGCTGAGGATGTAGCCATCGACCACCTCTTTTTCGGAGCGGATAAAGGCGCACTGGATCATGTCCATGATGGCGGCCTCGTACTTCTGGTGGAAATTTTCCCGGGAAACGCAGAACTTGGCCACGATGTCGATGAGGGCACTGGTGTCCTCGGCGGTGGCAAGACTGCTGACCACCAGCGGCGTGGGGCCGAATTCCGCCCCCAGTGCGTCCAGGTCGGCCAGTTCTTCGGCATTCCGGGTGGCGGGCAGAAAGCGGTCACAGCCGTTGCGGCGGTAGCCCCAGGCAGCGGGCAGCACCCGGGCCACCGCATCGCCGCTGGAAATAATGCTGAAGATGTTGCTCTCGGGCCAGCTTTCCAGCAGGGTGCCGTCCGGGGCGTGGTTGGCATCGAAATCCTGCTGCAGGTCAGGCCGGTCAGCGGCAGTCAGGGCCGCAGGCACCGCAAAGCCGTAGGCATAGATGTTCTCCCGCCCCAGCTGGGGGAGCTCCCGGGCTATCTTTGCCGCCAGCAGATTTGCGATAATGGAGCCGCGGCTGTAGCCGCCCAGCCAGAGCTTGAAGGCACCGCTCTGCCCGGCCCGGGCCAGATAGGCCTTGAGGGACGCAAACACCGCCGCCACGGGCGTGACAAAGCCGGTGTGCGCGCTGGTATCGCCTATGTGGAAGTTGCTGGCCCACTCGCCGCCGTAGCCGCCGCCCCGCAGGATAAGCGCCACAAGGGTGGTGCGCTGGCCGTTCAGGGTCAGGGTCTTGCGGGCCAGCGAATAGCCCACAAAGTCCCCGGCCCGGCCGGTGTCAAGGTCGTAGTTGCAGAACAGTGCGTCCCCGAAGCCCAGGGCCTCGTAGGCGGCAGCAATGTGGGCTTCCCGCCCCACGGAGCCGTTGACCCAGTATTCCGCATCGCTGGCTATGGTGTTGGCCGCAGCGCAGACCAGACCCAGCGTTGCCAGCGCCAGCTGGTGGTCATATTGGGTGGCCGGGTGGGTGAAAAAGCTGTCGGAGTAATAGAACGTGTGGGTCAGGTCGCAGCCGCTCAGGTCACTGCGGATGCCGATGGCGTAGCGGCCATCCGGTACTGCATGGCCTACGGAGCCCTGCCCGGCGGCCCGGACCATCAGCCCGGGCAGCAGAGTGCTGCCGGCCGCAAACCCCAGCACCTTGCAAAAACTTCTTCGATCCATAATTTTTCCCCTCAAAAACCAGAATGGATTTTTTCTTAGTATACCGTATCCCGGGCGGGGATACAATCCAAAGTTTTCCGGGCGGCAAAAAACGGGCCGGTGTTGCGCACACCGGCCCGTTATGTTACACTGTTGTTCAGTCCAGATCCTTGCAGCACTCCACGATGTGGTGGAACATCTGCTCCACGGCGGGAGCCATGGCGGTGGGACGCTGGACGGCCAGACCCACCACCCGGTCCTCTTCGGGCTCGATGGGGTAGATCTTGACCGCTGCCGTGCAGTTGCGCAGCAGCATCCGGGGCATGATGGAAATGCCCAGGCCCGCCTCGACCATGGCAATGTTCGACTGGTCATCGATGACATGGCAGCGGCGCTCCGTGGAGATGGAATACTTCTTGAGGAACTGACGCATCTCCGCGTCGGTGGCATCCCACTGCACCACAAAGTTCTGCCCGTTCATCAGGGCGGGGGTCATCACGCCGTTGGGCGGCTCGGGCCAGTCCATGGGGGTGATGCAGAGCAGCGGCTCGTGGAACAGCTCGGTCAGAACAAACTCCTCCCGGCAGTTGTTGGAGAGGAAGGCGATGTCCACCTGACCGGTGCGCAGCCACTCCTTGACATCGTCGTAGGTGCCCTGATAGACCTCGACTTCGATCTGGGGGTAGTGGTCCATAAAGCCCTTGAGGATGCTGGGCAGCAGCCCGGAGCAGATCGAGTTGAAGGCACCCAGCTTGACCTTGCCTTTTTCCAGGCCGTTCAGGCGGGCAATGCTCTGCTGCAGGGCCTCGTCGCTGTTCAGCACCGCACGGATGGAGGGGTACAGCGAAGCACCGTAGCTGGTCATGGTAACGCCGTTTTTGCCGCGATTGAATAAGGTAAAGCCCAGCTCGGCCTCCATCACGGCGATGGCGTGGCTGATGGCCGAGGGAGTCAGATGCAGCTGCTGAGCCGCCTTGTTAAAGCTGCCCTGCCGTGCAACTGCGTCGAAAATCTCATAAGAAAACAGCGTCATTCCCAATGCCTCCTTCCGGTCTGATCTGGTTCGGAGACGCTTGATCCTCTGTGAATCTTTTTCATCTTTGGTTTGAGATAGTTCAATTATCTTCTTGATTTTACTATCCTGCGCCCGTCCTGTCAAGCATTTTGGGCTGATTTGTGCACGCTCTGTGCAGATTTTGCCGCAGCAGACGCAGGAAATGCCACCTTTCCGCCGTTATAGTTCTTATAACGATTTTTTACAAACTGACCGAGGTGTTTTTTTATGACCGCACTTTCCCCGCGCTGCAGCTTCAGCGGCACTGCCCTTAAAACCATTGCCTGCATCACCATGCTGGTGGACCACATCGGCGCGTCCTGCATTGAGGCGGGTATCCTTACGCCCGGGCTGGACAGCGGCACCCTCTCGCGGGACACCCTTTCCGCCTATCCGCTGTACCGGCTGGACATGGTGCTGCGCTTCACCGGGCGGCTGGCCTTTCCCTTGTTCTGCTTTTTGCTGGTGGAGGGCTTTGTGCACACCCACAACGTCAAAGGCTACCTTGGGCGGCTGGTGCTGTTCGGCCTTCTGAGCGAGGTACCCTTTGACCTTGCGTTCTTCCGCACCCCTTTTGACCCCAGTGCACAGAACGTTTACTGGACGCTGGCGCTGGGCGTGCTGGCCATGGCAGGTCTGAAGCATTTTGAAAAGCCGGACGGCTCTGCCAGCTGGAAAGGACTCTTGTGTGCGGCAGGCTGCACGCTTGCGGCGCTTCTGGCCTGTACGGACTACAACGGCATCGGCGTGCTCATCATCTGCGCGCTGTATCTGACCCGTGGCGACCGCAAGCGGCAGTGCATCGTGGGAGCCGTGCTGTTTGCCTGGGAGCTCACCGCCCCGCTGGCCTTTGTGCTGGTCTGGTTCTACAACGGGCAGCGGGGCCGCTGCACCCCTGCCATGCAGAAGGTGTTTTACTGGTTCTACCCGGTGCACCTGAGCGTGCTGGCTGCGGTGACGAATCTGATCTTGTAACAGAAAGGCCGCTTTCACGGAACGAATTCTGATATGAACCCCAAAAGTTAGACAAAAATCAAATTAAGCGACCCCAACGGTC
>OHAP01001776.1_pt1 | contig 13095 bp, 9 predicted proteins | sample 1577171 | NCBI WGS metagenome assembly OHAP01 (sample SAMEA3541489, study PRJEB24748) | human gut metagenome | biome: human gut; feature: human-associated habitat; material: faeces | place: China | collected 2012 | reverse complement strand
CTCACGGAGAGATGGCAGAGCGGTTGAATGCGGCGGTCTTGAAAACCGTTGAGCGTGCTGAGCGCTCCGGGGGTTCGAATCCCCCTCTCTCCGCCAATTCACGTTGAGACAAATCAATACGGCAATCCCTTGGCACCTCCGGGACAAACCTAAAGTTTGGACTCCAGAAACACGCAGTCAAAACGAAGGCACAACGTGCCCTCTCAGCGGGCGCGTTGGACGGGCACCGAGCGAACGACGGCGCGGCACGACGCCTTCGTCCCCTCCGCCAATGAACTTTGCGGCGCTGTGCAGAGCACGTTTTGTATTTTCCAGCGGCGTAAAAGGCGCGATTTCAACAAAACCCTGCCTTCGAATCGATGAAACCAGGGGCTAAACGAGCATTTCTCTTTAGCATTTCCTAAGTGAGTAGGTTTTTGCCCTACCGTAAAGTAGGCCAAAATCGAACAAGTCATTTACCTGCGGTTTTAATGAGCCGAAACGGCCGTCTAGTCAGCAAACCTCGAAAAACCTACTCACTTAGCGTTAAGAGGCGCTTGAAACACGCGAATTGGCACCGCCCGGTATCGATTTGGACAAGTTTTCACGGATTTGTCCTGTCCGACATGCAAATTTTGCCCCGCATTTCCACAGAGCCGCCTCACTCACAGCAAATAAACCTGTATTTCGCGAATCCACCTACCCGCTGCACGTTTTGTATGCTTGCAGTTAGCTCACTCACCGCAAGCCCGCTCCGTCAGCTACAGATTAAGAACGCGCGCCAGCAGAATATCCGATGACACGATAAATGTCTGTTCATCCGCCGCGTTATGCCCGCGCTCCCACCACATCTCAATCAGGCGTATGATACCGCCCGCGGCAAACTGCGCTGCCGCATCAAGCGTTACGCCGCTTTTTCCGGAATCATAAACGTCCCGATAGCGCTCACGAATCGCCTCGGTCACGCCATCGCACATAACATTGGTCATGCTGCCCGCCATGGAGCTGTTAAAAATGTTTTCGATCAGCTTTTCGTGCTCAAGCAAAAAGTCCATGAGCACCTTAAAAACTTCGAGGCGCTCAGCGCCCAAATCGTGCGACTGATCCTTTGCAGCAGCGTATTCCTCGCCACGCTTCTGAAAATCAATACGCAAGCGGTCGATAAAAAACGAGAAAAACGCGCCCTTGTCGACAAAATGCTTGTAAAACGTCGTGCGCCTGATCATCGCCTTCTCGCAAAGCATGGCGACGGTTACATCTTCGTAGGGATGCTCTTCGAGCAATTCTGTAAACGCTTCGATCAGTGCTTTATAGGTCTTCTGAATTCGAAGGTCCATTGTTAACATCCCCAAACTTTCTAACACTATGTTCATTTTCGTACGTTATTGAACAAGCGTCAACGATTTGACCACAAACACATGCCCTTTAAACAACATTAAAGCGCTGTTTACATTATTTTGCACAGTCGTTTATTAAACCAAGTATATATTTTATGTTACAGACGTTATTTTTCCCTCAATTGTGGAATATAATGCCGCAGAAAATAAAAGCCATCGGCGTTACGGAGTGATGCAGTTGAAGGAGAGACTGTTTAGGTGGGTCGTCAAACACCGCCGTCCGATTATCGCGTTCTACGCAGTCGTGGCACTTGCGTGCCTGTTCATGCGCCAATTCGTGGGCGTGAACTACGACATCACGAGCTACCTACCCGATGAGGCGGCATCAACGGTCGCCCTCAACACCATGGGTGACGAGTTCAAGGGCGACATCCCCAACTGCCGCGTTATGGTTCCCGACGTTTCCATTGCGCAAGCGCTCAAGTACAAGCACAAGATCGCCAAGGTCAATGGCGTCGAAGACATCCTGTGGCTCGATGACGCCGCCGACATCGACCAGCCGCTCGACACGCAAGACAAAGACACGGTCGAAACCTATTACAAGAAGGGCAACGCACTGTTCACGGTAACGATCGATTCCAAAAAGCAGATCGAGGCAACCGACGCTATCCGCGACATCGTAGGCGACAAGGGCGCCATCACGGGTGCCGCCATGTCCAACGCGCTCGCTACGACCTCGACCGAAAATCAGATCAGCATCATCACGGTCGCCGTTATCGCAATCATCTGGCTCATCTTGGTCATCACAACCACAAGCTGGGCAGAGCCGATTCTCGTGCTCCTCGGACTGGGCGTCTCCGTCTTCATCAACTGGGGAACCAACCTCATCTTTGGCGAGATCAGCTTTGTCACCAACTCTGCAGGCTCTATTTTGCAGGTAGCCATCGCGCTCGACTTCTCTGTCTTTTTGCTGCATCGCTTTAACGAGGAGCGCGGCAACCACGGCAGCACCGCAGAGGACATGGTGCAATCGTGCTGCAAGGCGTCGGTCGCCGTTTTCTCCAGCGGCTGCACCGTCTGCATCGGCTTTATCGCGCTCGCTGCCATGCAGTTCAAAATCGGCCCCGACCTTGGCTTGGCGCTTGCTAAGGGCATTGCCATCAGCCTGATTTCAGTCTTTACCTTTGTTCCCTCGATGTTCGTGCAGTTCGACAACTTTGTGCGGAAGACGCAGCATAAGCCGTTCATTCCTTCGCTCGGCAAGTTCGCGCGTTTCGTGCTCAAAATCTGCATCCCCGCGACCATCGTCATCCTCGCCTTGGTCTACCCGGCACGCGTCGCTTCGACTTCGCAGGACATCACGTACTACTACGGCACCTCGCATATCTTTGGCGCCGACACCAAACTCGGCCAGGACATGGACAAGGTCAAAGCCGTCTTCGGCAATTCCGACACCTATGTCGTGCTCGTTCCGCGCGGCGAAGTCAGCCAAGAGCAGGCTCTTTCCAATGAGCTCAAGGCACTGCCCCAGGTCAAATCCATCCAAAGCTACGTCGACGTGGCGAGCCCCTATATTCCGCAGGGCATGGCCGAGAAAAGCACACTCGACCTTGTCGAAGGCAAGCACTACAGCCGTCTCGTGCTTACGGTCACGGCTCCATACGAGGGCCCGAGCACGTTCAAGCTCGTCAAGAAGATCCGCAGCATCGCGAACAAGTACTACCCCGGTAAAGCCATGCTCGCCGGCGAGGGTGTCTCGACCACCGACCTCAAGGACACCATCACCGTCGACAAGGGCAAAGTTGACCTTATCGCCGTCGTTGCCGTGTTCGTGGTCCTGCTGCTTGCAACCAAATCGATCAGCCTGCCTGTGATCTTGGTGCTTGTTATCGAAACCTCCATCTGGATCAACTTCGCAGCACCGCTCTACACCGGTATGCATGAATTCTTCCTCGCCTATCTGATCGTGAGTTCCATCCAGTTGGGCGTGGCAGTCGACTACGGCATCCTCATCGCCGATCGCTATCGCGAGGACCGCGTGACCATGCACAAGCGCGAGGCAATGCTCGAAACCATCCAGGCATGCACGGTACCTGTCCTCACCTCCGGTTCGGTCCTGCTTATCAGCGGCTTTTTGATCCACGCCATCTCGAGCCACGGCGTGCTCAAGCAGATCGGTTGGTTCTTGGGCGTGGGTGTGAGCATCTCGCTCGTGGCGGTGCTCTTTGCGCTGCCCGGATTCCTCTACATACTCGATGGCGTCATCGGCACAACCACGCTCAAGTCGCACTTCCTGCCTAAGGACGCCAATGCTCCTGCTGCAACCGCCACCGTCACCGCAGCCTCTGCAGCAGCGTCCGCAACCGGGGTAGCAACCGAAACCGCGACCGATACCGCCGTCACCGGCACGTCCGCTCAGTAATCAACATGGAAAGGGATATCGCCATGAACAGCAAAGATAAACTCAACACCGAGCTCGCTGGCCAACGCGACCTCGTCCGCCGTCCGCGCAAGCGCATCGCTGCACTCGCCATCGCCGCAGGACTCACCGTCGCCCTTGCCGTGCCGGGCGCCGTCGTGTTCGCCGAAGGCGTGGGCACCACCAACAGCGGCACCGCAACCGCAACGGAGCAGAGCGCCGAGTCCAGCTCCAACGTCTCCGGCTCGAACGCGAGCTACAAGAAAAACCAAGTCGTCTACGTCAAGACCGATGGCGACGGCAACCGAACGGGCGTGTATGTCGTCAACAGTTTCGACGCCAATAAAGGCGAGAAGATCGAAGACGCCGGCGACTACACCAAGGTGACGAATCTCTCCACGACCAAAAAGCTCACCGACAAGGACGGTAAGGTCGCTGTCACGGGCCAGGGGACGCAGGATTTCGTCTACCAGGGCAACCTCAACAAGAACACGCAGATGCCCTGGAACGTCACCGTGAGCTACCAGCTCGACGGCAAAGATATTGACGCCAAGGATTTGGCAGGCAAGAGCGGCAAGCTCTCCATGAAACTCAAGATCGAGAAGAACGCCGACTACCAGGGCGGCGACTACGCCGACAATTACCTGGTGCAGGTCACCGGCCAGCTCAAGGATGTCGAAGCGCACAACATCGACGCCGAGGGCGCCACTGCAGCAGCGAACGGTTCGAACACGCAGCTTACCTACATGGTGATTCCGGGCACCACGGGTGACTACACCATCAACGCCGATGTCGAGAACTTCGAGTTCGACGGCTGGCAGATCGTTGGCGTGCCGCTGAGCCTTGCGCTCGATGTCGATTCCAGCAGCATGGATACAAGCCAGCTGACCGAGCTTTCGAATGGCATCGCGACCGCAAACATCGGTGCAGGCCAGGTTGCCTCGGGTGCCAAGACGCTTGCCGCTTCGCTTGCCACGGCAAACACGGGCGCTGGCACGCTCGCCAACGGTGCCTCCACGCTCGCTGCGGGCACGAGCCAACTGAACTCCCAGGTCCCCACGCTGGTCAACGGCGTAAAGACGCTTAACTCCGGCGCCGCAACCGTCAACGGCGGAGCAACCAAGCTCAAGGGCGGCGCAGCGGACCTCAAGGCAGGCCTCACTCAGCTGCAGGGCAGCGCTAAAGATATTTCCAACGGTATTAAGGGCATTTCCGCCGGCTCCGACGTATACGCGAATGCACTCACCCAGAACAAGACCACGCAGGAAGCTAACCTGAAAGCGGCAACGGCTGCAACCACCGACGCACAGAAGGCGGTCACCTCCACATCGGACTCCGCTTATAGCAGCCTGTACGGCGCACAGGGACTTGCAGCCGCGCTGAGCGGAGAGAGCAAGTACCTCTCCGGTGCCCAGCAGGCGCTTGCTGCCGCCCAGCAGATTGCCGGCACCATGGGCAACGGCGGCGCAAAGACCGCTGCCGAAACCGCAAAGGCCAACGCTCAGACTGCGGCAGGAAACGCACAGAGCGCAGCCGGCAGCGTAGCCGCCGCCAAACAAGAGGTCGCCAATGCGCAATCGGCTATCGCGAGCGCAACCGACCTCGATAGCGCAAAAGCGGCAGCCGCACAGCTGAGCAACGCTTTGAACAATCTCAACGCTGCCGAGTCTGCCGCAGGTAATGCCGCCACCAACGCCAACAACGCCGCGTCGAGCGCGGGCGAAGCCGCTACTGCCGCCTCCGGTGCGGATACGACGGGACTGGCTTCCACCCTTGGCAAGGCTGCTGGCGCCATCACGAGCGCGCAGGGACTTAACAGCCAGGCAACTAAGGGCCTCGACGGGGCCAAGCCCCTCTTCGGTACGCTTGACTCCCAGGTCACAGCCCTCGCTGACGCAGCGGGTGCCCAAGGCGGCGCACAGGGCGCTGTCACCGCGCTCGACGGCGCCATCAAGGGCTACACCACGGTGCAGTCCGGCCAGCAGTTGAGCCTTGCAGGTGCTATCGCCTACATGAACTGTGCCATCAACCCGGCAACGCCCACCGCTCAAAACCCCGGCCTCGTTGCCGGCGTGAACTCCGCCGCGTCGGGCGCAAACCAGTTGAGCGATGGCTCCGCGACGCTCGCCGCGGGCACGAGCCAGCTCGCCACGGGCACGCAAACGCTCGCTAACAGCACGCCTGCCCTCGCCGGTGGCGTTTCGCAGCTCAACGCCGGTGCCTCCCAGCTTAAGTCCGGCGCCCTGACACTCAGCGATGCCATGGGGCTACTCTCCTCGGGTGCCGGAACTCTTTCCAGCGGCGCATCTGAGCTTGCCAGCGGCACGCAAGAACTCGCCGACCGCACGAGCGACCTCGACACCCAGGTCATCGACACCGTCAAGGACCAGATCGAGAAGATGCTTAACCCCGGCTTCACGCCCACGGACTTCGTCAACGGTGAGCAGGGCGGGCACGTCAATCACGTCCAGTTTGTCTTCATGACGGGCGCTGTCTCCAAGTAGCAATTTACCTGAACCGCGCTCAAAAGAAACCATACGCAACAAAGGCCGAGCCGCCCTGTGCGACCCGGCCTTTTCATCGGGCTTCAAACCAAAACCCAAATAAGACGGGTATACTGATTTAAACTTGACCCTGCGGGGCGACCCGTTCATCTTGAGGAGTCATCATGACTGTCCCCATCATCATTCTCATTGTTGTTGTTCTCGTCGTGCTGTTTGCCATCGCAGGTATCTACAACAGCATGGTTACGCTGCGCAATCGCGTAGACAACGCATGGCAGAACATCGACACACAACTTCAGCGGCGCAACGACCTGATTCCCAATCTCGTCGAGACCGTCAAAGGCTACGCAAAGCACGAGTCCGAAACGCTCGAGAAAGTCGTCGCCGCTCGCAACGCATGCGTCTCTGCCGGCACACCCGAGGCAAAAATGGAAGCCGATGGTGTTCTGACCGGCGCGCTCCGTCAGCTTTTTGCCGTCGCTGAGAGCTATCCAGACCTCAAGGCAAACGCCAACTTTCAGCAGCTCCAGGGCTCTCTGCAGGACACCGAGGACAAGGTGAGCTACGCCCGCCAGAGCTACAACGACTGCGTTCTCAACTACAACAACCGCATCCAGACCTTCCCGGCAAACATCTTTGCCGGCATTTTCGGATTCAAGGAGCGTCAGGGCTTCGAGGCTGCCGAGGCAGCGCGTCAGGCTCCGCAGGTCAAGTTCTAAGCTGGGCATCGCCTCAATCCGGGCAAGGTCGAACACAAACATAACGCCTAAATGGGGCGGAGCAGCAACCTATGCCGCTCCGCCCTTTTGTTGTCTAGCGTATTAAGCGTCGCAGACTTTATTGCCCTCCCCGGCAACTGCCCGCCATGCAATCGCACGCTAGCGTTTACGAGATTTGCCGCGCATAGCAACCACATGTCGGCAATTACGCGATCAAGTGCACCGTCCCATCTACCAGCCATCCCGCACAAAAAAGGTCCCATCGCAAACGCAACGGGACCTTACATAAGCTGCTATTGACTCAGCTACTGGGGTTAGGCTATTAGGCGACCTTGACGACCCAGCCGTGCTTATCCTCGATAGCGCCGTCCTGAATGCCCGTGAGGGTCTCACGGAGCTTCTTCATAACGGGGCCGCACTCGACCTGACCTGCCGGGAACACGACAGTCTCATCGGCACCATAGACCTTGTTGTCGATCTGGCCGACAGGCGAGATGACAGCAGCGGTGCCGCACATGCCGCACTCGGAGAACTTGCCGGTCATAACCTCTGCCCACTCGACCGGACGATTGTCCACGGTCATACCCAGGTCCTCGGCGACCTGAACGAGCGAACGACGGGTGATGGAAGGCAGGATCGAGTCGGTGTGGCTCTTGGGCACCACGAGGGTGTTGCCGTCGACGAACAGGACGTTAGCACCGCCGGTCTCCTCGACGTAGGTGCGGGTCTCGGAATCGAGATACAGGTTGTCGGCATAGCCGGTGGAGTGAGCCTCGACGGAAGGCTTGAGGCTCATGGCGTAGTTCAGGCCGGCCTTGATGTTGCCGGTACCGTGAGGCGCAGCGCGGTCGTACTCGGAAACGCGCAGCTTAACAGCCTTGAGACCGCCCTTGTAATACGGACCAACCGGGGTCACGAGAATACGGAACGTGTACTCAGGAGCGGGAGCCACGCCGATCACGTTACCAGAGCCGATCATAAACGGGCGGACATACAGGGTAGCGCCGGAACCGAAGGGCGGAACCCAGGCGGCGTTGGCCTTGACGACCTGCTTAACAGCATCGACGAACTTGTCCTTGGGGAACGGGGGCATCTCGAGGCGCTGAGCGGAATCGTACATACGCTCTGCGTTCATATCAGGACGGAAGCAGACGATATCGCCGCTCTTGGTGGTGTAAGCCTTGAGGCCCTCAAAGACCTCCTGGCAATAGTGGAAGATGCCACCGCACTCGGACACGTGCATGGTGTGGTCGGTCGTCAGGCCGCCCTCATCCCACGTGCCGTCCTTCCAGTGTGCCTCGTAGCTGTAGTCGGTCTGCATGTAATCAAAACCGAGGCTACCCCAGTCAAGATCTTTCTTCTCGACAGTCATATGTCGCTCCTTACATACACAGTTGCATACTCGCGAACTCGCACGCAAGGACCGAGGCCGACCGCGTCGCAACGTCGCACGCCCGGAGCGTAGAGCCGGACGGGACACGCGAACAGCATCAAAGTCGATGGCACGTCGATTCGCATGCACGAGATTGTACTCCGCGCGCGCGTAGGATAAAACGTTTTTCTTTAACTAACTAAAGTATTTTCATTTGCTTCGGAATTCACCGAGGTAAATAGGCATCCTCCAAGCCGCGGCGTTCACTCGCCCCATCCGCCCCGCGACCGCCCTATCGATATACTCTAAAGTCGAGACGATGATTGGAGCCCCCTTGGCAACTCAGAACAAACGCGAACACTTGACGGAAGACCTGCTCAAGCGGCTGTTGGCCAGTTCGAGCATCGACGCCTATCTTGACGAAGGCGAAACCGTCGACCAAACGCTCCCCTCGTACTTGCGCTGCCTCATCGACGAGCGCCGCATCAAGCGCTCGGACGTCGCACGCAACTCGGGCCTTAACCCGACCGTTGTGTACGACATCTTTGCCGGCAAAAGCCGCCCCGGCCGCGACCACGCCATCATGTTGGCACTCGGCATCGGCTGCACGCTTCGAGAGACGCAGCGCCTTCTGAGACTCGACAGTGTCGCTGAACTTTGGTGCAAGGATCGTCGCGACGCCATCGTCATCTGGTGCATCGAACGCGGCATGAGTCGTGCTTGCACCGATGACGAGCTCTACCGTTTGGGCGAAAAAACGCTCTTGGGAACCAACCCCCTCAAATAAACACCCACGTCTGTGCGGGCCCCGTAACGCTATCCTCTCCATACGCGATTCAGTTGCCAACTGAACAAACAGAACAATCGTTGTCATATCATTCTTGGGGCATTTGCCCAGCTACCATGAAGGGAGGACGGCTTGAACGACAACCAGCTCATGCATGCCATGAGCCTTGACGACACCTATCACGTCGAGCAGGTGCTCGCGCGCGGCGAAGACGGCATTACCGAACTCGTCACGATTGACGGAGCCGGTCCCTTCGTGCGAAAGAAGATTCGACAGGAGCTTGCCCGCCGCAATGTGTGGTCGGCACTCACCGAATGCAGCTCGCCCCGCCTTCCCCGCGTCGAGGCGACCTACGAACTACCCGAGCACTTTGTTGTCGTCTACGACTTTGTGCCGGGTCGGTCGCTTTCCAAAGTTATCGAAACCGATGGGCCGTTGACGCCGGAAGAGGCGACATCGCTTGGCATCGAGCTTTGCGAGGCGGCCGAGGAGCTCCACAGACACGGTATCGTCCACCGCGATATTTCCCCCAACAATATCGTAGTTGCCGCGAACGGCGCACACCTCATCGACCTCGGTATTGCCCGCATGCGCGTCGAAGGGGCAAGCAAGGACACGACCTCCCTCGGAACTTGGGGGTTCGCCTCGCCCGAACAATACGGCTTTGCCCAGACCGATGCGCGAAGTGATGTCTACTCCATCGGACGCGTTCTTGGCTTTGCGCTTACGGGCGTCCGTCCTGATGACGAGGTTTACGAGCAAATTCTTAAGAAGAATTTTGATAATGCATCCGCGACGCTCGTCCATGCCATCACGCGTGCCTGCTCGTTTGAGCCAAGCGCGCGATTCCAGTCTGCGGCAGAGATGGCAAAAGTGCTCGCCGGCTCGTCCCAACCAAAAGACGATGGGACATCTTCTGGCGCAAACCAGCAAGCCGACAAGGTCAAAACGGCGACAAGGACGCACGAACCGAAGCATAATCCGGAGAAAACCGGGGTTCAGGTCCTCGGCCGTCTTCTTCTAAAACTGATACTCATCGCCGCAGTGCTCGCCGGTTTGCTAGCTGGCGGCGCGATTGCCATTTCGTCCTTTCACGCCGCTCGGGAAAACGGCGACGACCGCGCGTCTTCGTCGCAGCCCGGCCAGTCCGACGGCGCTTCCACCCCCGAAACGACAAATACGGCAAGCGATGCCAACCGTTTGTCCGCCGAGCTCTCAATCGTGGAGTCCGGCTGGTCGGTTGATGGGCACGGATACGTCCACTTTGGCATCGGCCTTAAAAACTCCGACGGCCCTGCCGCTATCGAATTTCCCACCATTAAGGTCTACGGATACGACGCGGACGACAACCTAATCTTTACGGATGAGAAAACCTACAGCGCCATCGAGCCCGGCCAGACCGTCTACTTTGGCGATCAGACGGGAAACGGCACCGCTCCCGCGCGCGTTGAGTTCGAAACCGTCACACCCAGCGGAGTTGCACTTGCCACCGCCACCGAAGCACCGGTGTACGAAATTTTCGATAGCACCGAATCCGCTGGGGCAGACGGCATGCAGTCATTCTTGGCAAAGCTCAAACTCCAAAGTGCTCCGAGTGGCTTTGATAAGACCCAAGTGTTCCTATCGGCTATCCTGCGCGATAAACAGGGCAATATCGTTGCCGGCTATAACAACTTTGTCGACCGCCCCACCGTCGGCTCGACGGTCCCTGTTTCGATCGACGTCAACAATCCGCCCACGCACGCAAGCTGCGATATCTACGCAGCCCAATGGTAGGGTCCGGAGCGCCGTTCGCCGACAGCATCTCCGATTCAGTTGGCAACTGAGGAATCCAACCCTTCCCACCACGACAATATTCATGTCGGGATATCGAAGGAAGGAATTTCCATGAACAGGACCCTTGTCATCATCGGCCTCGCAAGCTCATTGGCACTGGCGATGAGTGGTTGCTCGGCTCCAGCCCAAACTGGCTCAACCGCAACCCAAGACGAAGCACAAAAAGCCGAGTCATCCGCACCGGTTAAAATCAAATCGTCGGATGACCCCCATATTCAATATGTCAAAAACTATGTTGGAATGAACGCGCGCCAGGTGGGTTATACGGCACTCGATGAAATGCGACACGATCACTATGGAAACGGTACACTCAAAATCGTGTTCCTCACGCCGGATGGTTCCCATATCGACCTAGGGTCGGACGAAAACGATTGGGACGACTCCGCACTTCAAGACTGGAAAGTCGTCTCGCAGAGCCTTGATCCCAATACCGAGTTTACCTATACGTTCACAAGCGACTCGGACGGCGAAGATACCACCGTCGTTGCAACGCAAACCATTGATGAAATCGTGCTATCGCTCGGCAAGGTCGGCAGTTCGACAAAGAAGGCCGCCAAATTAACCAAAATCAATCCCGCCACAGACAAATACACTTATTTCATTAAAGATTATGTAGGCAGGAATCTTGCAGACTGCGGTTATCTCTCCCTTGCAGACACCTTCAACGATTCCTATGGTCCAACCTATATCCAGTTCGATATTGTTTCCGAAGATGGCGCCTATGTAGACCCGACCGACTCTTCCGCTCTTGCGAAGTACGTCGTTGTCTCTCAAAATGTTGCGCCCAACTCCGAGCTCAAATTGGTCTACAGCACCAATTCCAACGGTGAGGAAGATCCGAACCTGGTCAGTTCGAAATCAATCGATTCCGTCGCATTGACCGTTAAGAAGATCAAATAGCTCCGAATAGCCATTAACGCACAAAAGGCGCCGCCGCGAGCTCCCTCTGCTCACAGCGGCGCCTTTTGTCATAAAGCCCAATCGCGCCCCATGCTTGATGGGCGCTATTCTTGTTGACACCCATTTGGAGAGTCGCAACAAACGCGGGTTAGGCGTTCTTTTTGCCCAGCTTGGCCTTAACCAGACCGGCCACGGCCGGAATGATCGATACGGCAACAATGCCGACGATCAGCAGCTCAAAGTGTTGCTGCACAATCTCATTGCCACCAAAGAAGTAGCCCAGCAGTGTAAAGAGCGTTGACCAGGTAATGCCACCCAGGACGTTAAAGAGCACGAAGGAATGCCACTTCATGCCGCCCATGCCGGCGATAAAGGGCACAAAGGTGCGAATAAACGGGAAGAAACGGCCGAGGAAGATGGCAAGGTGGCCCCATTTATCGAGAAACGCCTCGGACTTCTCGATGCGCTCGGGCGTCATGGCCTTAACCTTGCCCGAGGCGATGATCTTTTTGCCAAAAAAGTGACCAATCATAAAGTTGCACTGATCACCTAGAATCGCCGCGCACCAAGCCACGGCCAACAGCGTAAAGATATTGAAGCTGCCGAGCGCGGCAAAGCAGCCGCTGGCGAACAAGAGCGAGTCACCGGGCAAAAACGGCATGAAGACCACGCCCGTCTCGATGAAGATAATCAAGAAGATAAAGCCATATGCCGTGAGCGGACCGGCGGCGATCCAAGCCTTAATCGCCATACGCGGATCCTTAAGCAGCTCGACAATTGCGTTGATGAAACCCATGAAGTAAAACCTCTCAGTTGTGGGCGCGGATACGTCCAGGTTGACCAGTATACGGTTGCGGCGCCCCCTCGTGCGCAGCCCCACAAAAGCATGACTCCATTACCAGCAAGTTTGCATAACTGACACCTGTTGCGCAATGCCATCAAGATTGTCCTCCCTAATCCCTAGCGAATCGCTATACTTTATTGAACCGCATTGCCATGGCGCTAAGGGAGGGCAGCCGGTGAGCTTTATCAATACCATTCGCGAGGACATCAAGACCGTCCAGGTGCAAGACCCTGCTGCGCAAAACGGTCTGGTCATCTTCCTTTCCTATCCTGGCCTGCACGCCAAGTGGAACCACGTGCCCGAGCACTGGCTGTGGGAGCACGGTCATCGCTCGCTCGCCCGCGTGCTCTCGCAAATCACCCGCCACATCACCGGCGTCGAGATTCATCCCGCTGCAC
>OHAP01001774.1_pt1 | contig 13109 bp, 10 predicted proteins | sample 1577171 | NCBI WGS metagenome assembly OHAP01 (sample SAMEA3541489, study PRJEB24748) | human gut metagenome | biome: human gut; feature: human-associated habitat; material: faeces | place: China | collected 2012 | reverse complement strand
CCTGCGCTCTGGTCATCTCCATCCCGCTGAGCTTCTTCGGCGGCATCGGCGGCGCGTCTGCCTGCGGCATCCTGGTCAAGGGCTCCACCTATCTGGAGGAGCTGGCCCGCACCGGCATCGTGGTGTTTGATAAGACCGGCACCCTGACCCAGGGCACCTTCAAGGTGGTGGGCATCCACCCCGAAAACGGCGTGACCGGGGATGCCCTCGTGGAAGCCGCCGCTCTGGCTGAGAGCTGGTCCAAGCACCCCATCTCCCTGAGCATCAAGAACGCTTACGGTAAGGACATCGACCCCAGCCGTGTGACCGATGTGCAGGAGCTGGGCGGCCACGGCGTGACCGCAAAGGTGGATGGCAAAACCGTCGCCGCCGGCAACGCCCGCCTGATGGCAAAGCTGGGCCTGACGGTTCCCGAGATCACCGAGCCGGGCACCATCGTCCATGTTGCCGTGGAGGGCAGATATGCAGGCTATCTGCTCATCGCTGATGTGGTCAAACCCCACAGTGCCGTTGCCATCAGGGGCCTGAAACAGGCCGGTGTCCGCAAGACGGTCATGCTGACCGGCGACGCGGAGCCTGTGGCAAAGGCCGTTTCCGCCGAGCTGGGTCTGGATGAATACCATGCAGGCCTGCTGCCCGGCGACAAGGTGGACCAGATCGAAACGCTCCTCGCCGCAAAGCAGCCCAAAGAAAACCTCGCCTTTGTGGGCGACGGCATCAACGATGCCCCGGTTTTGTCCCGTGCGGATGTGGGCATCGCCATGGGTGCTCTTGGCTCCGATGCTGCCATCGAGGCCGCTGACGTTGTCCTGATGGACGATGACCCGGCCAAGATCGCACTGGCCATGCGCATTGCCCGCCGCACTCTGCGCATCGTGTATCAGAACATCGTGTTTGCTCTGGCGATCAAGTTCGCCTGCCTGGTGCTGGGTGCGCTGGGTCTGGCCAGCATGTGGACCGCCATCTTCGCCGATGTGGGCGTGATGGTGCTGGCCGTGCTGAACGCCACCCGTGCCCTGTACACCAAAGATCTTGCAAAAAAGAATGTGCAGTGACCGTGCTCTCTGCCCCCGCCTGAGTGCTGATGCCCCGGCGGGGGCTTTTCGCTGCCGGTGAATTGCATTCTGCCCGGAGTGATGGTACAATAAGACACAGTGACCCCCGCCGCCGGACGTTTTTCCGGCAGATAGATGGAAGAAAGAAGGCTTTTTATTATGAGCATGAACACGGTTCCTGAGCGTCTGGCTGCCCTGCGGGCTGCCATGAAGGCCAACGGCGTGGACGTTTATCTGATTCCGGTGGGTGACCCGCATTCCAGCGAGTACCTGCCTGACCATTACACCTCCCTGACCTATTTCTCCGGCTTCCACGGCGAAAACTCCAACTTCGTCGTCACCCCCACCGAGAGCGCTGTCTGGGCAGACGGCCGCTACTTTGTGCAGGCCGAAAAGGAGATCGCCGGTACCGAGATCCAGCTGATGCGGATGGGCGAGCCGGGCGTGCCCACCGTGGAGGAATACTGCGGCAAGGTGCTGCCTGAGAACGGCGTGCTGGGCCTGTGCGGCCTGACCGCTTCCTGCGGGCTGGTGCGCGGCGTGCAGAAGGAGCTGGATGCCAAGAAGGGCACCATCAAGACCCTGAACCTTGAGGATGAGCTGTGGACCGAGGGCCGCCCCACCCTGCCTGCCACCCCGGCATGGATCCTGCCCAAGGAGTATGCGGGCTTCTCCCCTGCCGAAAAGCTGGAGCGCCTGCGCGGCAGGCTCAAGGAGCTGGGCTGCACCGCACAGCTGGTGGGCAAGCTGGATAATCTGGCCTGGCTGCTGAACCTGCGTGCCATGGATATCCAGTGCACTCCCTATGCCATGTCCTACTGCTATGTGACCCCGGAGCGCGCGGTGCTCTTCATCAACACTGCACGTCTGGGTGCGGAAGCTGCCGCAGAGCTCAAGGCCAACGGCGTGGAGATCCAGGAGTACGATGACGTGCTCAAGTTCCTGGCCGCTGAGACCGAGCCCCAGACCGTGCTGGCTGACCCTGCATCCGTGAACTTTGCCGTTTACGAGACCCTGCAGAACAATGCTGCCCTGACCGTGAAGGATGAGGCCGACCCCCTGCTGCCCATGAAGGGTGTGAAGAACGAGGTCGAGCTGGCTCACGACCGCGAAGCCCATCTGCGGGATGCGGTTGCCATGGTGCGGTTCCAGAAGGAGCTGGAAGAGCGCCTGGCTGCCGGGGAAGAGCTGACCGAGCTGACCGTGGACGAGATCCTCCACAAGTACCGCTCTGCGCAGGACAAGTTCATCGTGGAGAGCTTTGGCACCATTGCCGCCTACGGTGGAAACGCTGCCATGATGCACTACCACGCCACCGAGGAGGACCATGCCAAGCTGGAGCGCAAGGGCTTCCTGCTGGTGGACAGCGGTGCCACCTATCTGGACGGCACCACCGATATCACCCGCACCTACCCGCTGGGTGAACTGACCGAGGACGAAAAGCTGTTCTACACCTGGACCCTGCAGTGCCACATCGACATTGCAAAGGCTGTCTGGCTGAACTACTGCGACGGCCACATGCTGGATACCATCGCCCGTGAGCCGCTGTGGCAGCACCTCATCAACTACCGCTGCGGCACCGGCCACAGCGTCAGCTTTGTGGGCAACGTCCACGAGGGCCCCCACTCCCTGAACGGCCGCAACACCACGGTGTTCCAGCCGGGCATGATCGTCACCGATGAGCCGGGCGTGTACGAGGCCGGTCAGGTGGGCATCCGCATTGAGAACGTGCTGGAGTGCTACCACAAGGCCGACAACCAGTACGGCACCTTCCTGGCGTTCCGTCCGCTGACCTTTGTGCCCATTGCCACCTCTCCTGTGGTGCCCGGTGTCCTGACCCGGGACGAGCTGGACTGGCTGAACGCCTACCACCGCGAAGTGTTTGAGAAGCTGGCTCCCCGCCTGAATGAAGAAGAGCGGGATTGGCTGGCAAAGAAGTGCGCTGCCATCGGAGCATAACCACAAAAAAGGGAGACCCCGCAGGGGGTCTCCCGATTTTGGTTTATTCTTTCCGATTTTTCCAGTATTCCTTGGCTTCCTCAATGATCTTTTTGAAGGGGCCGGAGGGGTAGGTGCTCTCGGCGATATCCACCAGGAACTTATACAGCTGGGGCCGCACCTCCTCGTACATTCCAAGGCGGGTGTAGAGGTCTTTATAATACCGGAACGTCTGGATCTTGTTCTGCACGATGGAGGCCGGGTTGATCTGGGTGTGGCAGATGCTCTGGGGATTCTGGACGTAGTAGTAACCGGCTTTGTCAATGGAGACGAAGGTCTCGGCATACTGGATATACTGCATGTTGAACACCAGATCCTCGGCCCATTTCAGCTCGCTGGTGAACTGGATGTCATTGCCGGTGAGCAGGATGCGGCGGTAGAGCTTGTTCCAGAGCACACTGTAAAAGTAGGAGGCAGGCTTGTCCATCAGCCGCAGGGCAAAGGTGTCCTTGTCGTAGACCCCGGCGGGCAGAAAACCGTATTCCCGCACCTCAGGGGGCCGGGCAACACTCATCACGCCCAGGCCGTCCTCCAGCTTTTCCAGCACCTGCTCGGGCTTTGTGGCCCCGGCGGGGATCACCATTTTGTAGGGCGCAATCACAAGGTCTGCGTGGTGCGTCTCGGCGGCTTCCACCAGATGCTGGGTGAAGCCCGGGTCGATGTAGTCATCGCTGTCCACGAACTGGACATACTCGCCCCCGGCCAGCTTCAGGCCCAGGTTGCGGGTGTCGGACACGCCGGAGTTCTCCTTGTCCACCAGCACGATGCGGCTGTCCCTGGCACGGAACGCCTCGCACACGGGCAGGCTGTGATCCTTGGAGCCATCGTTCAGGATGATGAGTTCAATGTTTTTATAGGTCTGGTTCAGGATGCTGCCGATGCAGCGGGCCAGATGATTCTGAGCGTTGTATACGGGCAGGATGATGCTGACGAGCGGCTGATCCATGGCGGTGTCCCCCATTTCTTTTTTCGTCCATAATACTCCCTCACGGCGCAAAAATCAAGCGCTGTGCAGAGGGAAAGGAGGAGCGGATATGATCTTTCACATTGCGGTGTGCAGCCCGGACCCTGTGCTGCGGGGCCGGGTGCAGCGCCACTGCATGGAATATTATGCCCGCCGGGCCGATGCCTGCATCGTGGAGCAGCTGGAAAGCACGGCGGCCCTGCTGCAACAGGAGAAAGCAGGCTCCCGGTACGAGCTCTACCTCATCGAGCTGCCCGCCGCCAACCCGTGCAGCGGCCTGCAGGCGGCTGCAGAGCTGCGCCGCCGGGGCGTGCGGGCCCCGCTGGCCTTTCTGGCCCACACCACGGCCTATGCCTACGAAGCGTTCCGGGTGGACGCGATGCAGTACCTGCATATCCCGTTCCGTCCGGAGCAGCTGACAGCCCTGCTGGACCGGGCCACCGAGCCGGAATACGGCCCGGTCATCCCGGTCACCACGGCCATGGGTCTGCGGGCCCTGCCCTTTGCGGACATCGAGTATCTGGAGTGCACCCACCATGTGGTGCACTACCACCTTGCCAGCGGCGAGGACGTGGCCTCCCTCTCCCTGCGGGTCCCCTTTTCCGAGGTGGCAAAGCCCCTGCTGGCCGATGCCCGTTTTCTGCAGCCCCACCGCTCCTATGTGGTCAACCTTGCCGCCGCCGCCCAGCTCTCCTCCGGGGAGCTCTGGATGCGCAGCGGTGCCCGGGTGCCCATCCCCCGGGGGCGTGAGCCCGCCGTAAGGGCGGCGTTCCGGGCGTTTCTGGAAGGGTAAGGTCTATCACACAAAAAAGAAAGCGGCCTGCATCTGCGGGCCGCTTTCTGCGTGGTGCAGGGTCATACTTTGTCCCAGTCCAGCTCTGTCCAGTCGGTCAGGAACTGGTCGCTGACCTCCCGCAGGGCGGGCTCATCGGACTTGCTGGCAGCATCGGCGATGCCGATGACGCGGAAGCCTGCGTCGTGGGCGGTGCGGGCGGCGTAGAGGGAATCCTCACAGACAACGCACCGGTCGGGGTCAGTGCCGCCCAGGCGTGCAAGGGTCTGGAAAAATACATCCGGCCTGCTCTTGTGGAGCGCCCCCTGTGCCTCCACATAGAAGTCGAAATATTCATCGATGCCCAAACGGGTGAGCACGGTGCGGCACTGGGCGCTCCAGGTGTTGGAGCAGATGCACATGCGGGCACCCTCGGCCTTCAGGCGGGGCAGCAGCTCCCGCACGCCGGGCTTGAGCTCCACGGTCTCGTAGAGCTTTGTGATAACATCCCACATCACATCGTTGTAGTCCTCCATTTTCAGGGGCAGGTCATACTCCCGGATGAGGTAGGCCGCGCCATCGGCCATGCCCATGGTCAGGAGCGTTTTGTGGAGGTCGGATTTTGGGGTGCGGCCATAGCGGGCCAGCAGGGCATCGGGCGCACCCTCCCATACCACGGTCATGCTGTCGGTCAGGGTGCCGTCCATATCAAAGATCCAGTTGTTGCAGTGCATTGTTTTACCTCCACCATCGTTTCACACAAGTTAACAAAATTATACCATGGATTTTGTTCCAAAAACAGGGAGAATTTTTCCGGAAAATATGGTATACTTCTGACAGATTTTCAAAGAATGACTAGGAGGCGTTCCAGATGGCACAGAATGATACCCCGGTCAAGGCACTGGTGCTGGCAGGCGGCGGTGCGCGCGGCAGCTATCAGGTGGGTGTGTGGCGTGCCCTGACCGAGCTGGGCTGGCGGCCCCAGATCATCACCGGCACCAGTGTGGGCAGCCTGAACGGTGCCATGTTTGCGCTGGACCTGTACGAAACGGCCCGGGATATGTGGATGAGCATCCGCAGCCAGGACGTGATGGAGCTGCCGGAGGAAAACGCCGACCTCTCTGAGCTGCACGCCTTCCTGCGGGAAGTGGTGCGGGACGGCGGCATGGACGTGACCCCGCTGGAAGAGATCGTGGAGCGGGTGCTGGATGAGGATGCCCTGCGGGCTTCGCCCATCCGGTTCGGCCTTGTCACTGTGGAAAAGCGGGGGCTGAAGCCCCGGGAGCTGACGCTGGAGGATATCCCGGCGGGCAAGGTAAAGGATTACCTGCTGGCCTCGGCCGCCTGTTTCCCCGCCCTGCGGGCAAAGCAAATCGACGGGGTGCAGTTTCTGGATGGCGGCTACCGGGACAATATGCCCACCGCGCTGGGCCAGAAGATGGGCGCGGAGGAGCTGGTCTGTGTTGATCTGGAAGGGGTGGGCATCACCCTGCCCAACCGCACCGGCCTGCCCACCACCATGATCCGCAGCTACTGGGAGCTGGGGGACATCCTCCACTTTGACCCCGATACCGCCAGACGGAACATGGAGCTGGGCTACTACGATACCCGCCGCGCCATGGGATATCTGCGGGGCTGCGCCTATGCCGTTTCCACCAGCGCCGAGAGCTGTGAGGATGCCGCCGCCTTTGCGTGGAAATTCCAGCAGGTGCAGAAGGCGGTGCGGGAAAAATACCCTGTGACCCTGACAGCGGATGCGGCACTGCTGCTGGCCAACATGAAGGATGCCCAGCTGGCCCCGCTGGAAGCTGCCGCCGAGGATGCGGGCGTGGACCCCACCGTGTTCTATACCACCCGGACACTGGCGGAAGCCTTTTTGGAAAAATGCGACCGGGAGCGCATCGAGAGCTTTGCACCCCTGTTTGAGGGCAGCGGCAATGCGGCACAGGCCGCGCGGGCCGCTCTGCTGCCCAATACGTTCTTACAGGCATTGGTCTGCCGTGCCCTTACCGGGCCGATACTGCCGGAGGTGATCGAAGAATGAAGGTCTATCAGGGACACAGCGCCTCGCCGGGCCTTGTGATGGGACAGGTGAGCCGGTTGGAGCGCTGGCACGAAAATTTTTCTGCCGGGCCGTTCAACGCGGAACGGGAACAGCGCCTGCTGGAAAACGCTGTCCGGACAGCCCAGCGTGAGCTGGACGGCATGGCAGACCGCAGCGGCCCCACGGAGCAGGCCATCTTCCTGTTCCAGAGCATGATGCTGGAAGACGAAGGCTTTATGAACGAGGTCGGATTCCAGATCAAGGCGGGCATCAGCGCTGCCGAGGCCATGTACCGTGTGGGCAACCGCTATGCAGAGCGGCTTGCTGCCATGGAGGACAACGCCTACATGCAGCTGCGCAGTGCGGATATTCTGGATGCCGCCCGCCGTGTGGTGAACGTGCTGACCAACCGTCCCCGGGTCTGGCTGGCACTGGATCACCCGGTGATCCTGGCGGCAGAGATGCTGATGCCCAGCGATCTGTTCAGCGTTCCGGCGGGGATGATCCTGGGCATCATCACTTCGGAGGGCAATAAACAGAGCCACGCGGCGATCATTGCGCGGGCCATGCACATTCCCTGCGTGGTGCAGGTGGGGCAGGCGTTCCTGAACGACTGTGATGGCCGCACTGTGGTGCTGGATGCCAACAACGGCGAGTGCATCCTGGACCCGGATGCCAACACCCGCCAGCAGGCGGTCAGCCGCATCTGTGAGCTGCAGTGGGAGAGCGAGGAAGCCGCCCGCATCAGCGCCCTGCCCAACCGGACAAAGGATGATGTGCCGTTTGAGCTCCTGGCCAACTGCTACGGGCAGGAGGATATTGAATCGGCGCTGCAGGGAGGCGCTTCCGGCGTGGGCCTGCTGCGCAGCGGCTATATGATGCTGCCGGGCCGCCCGGTGGACGAACAGGAGCAGTTCGTGTTCTATCAATCCTGCATTGCCGCCGCAAAGGGCGGTGTGGTAACGGTGCGCACCTTTGATTTTGGTGTGGACCGCGCCATGGCCGATGTCCATAGGGGGCTGGAATCCTCCAAGCTGGGACTGCGGGGCATCCGCAGCAGCCTGCGCCAGACCCATCAGTTTGAAACGCAGATCTGCGCCCTGCTCCGGGCGGCAGCCCACGGCCCCCTGCGGGTCATGTTCCCCATGGTGACCAACCTCGAAGATTGGGATGAGGCCATGCGGCTGGTAGCGCACTGCCGCCAGCTGCTGCGGGAGCGGGGGGAGGAGTTTGACCCGAACACGCCCTTTGGCGTGATGTTCGGGGTGCCCTCGGCCTGCCTGACGGCAGAGGAATTCGTGGAGCACGGGTGCAATTTCTTTGTCATCGAGACGAACGACCTGACCCAGTACACCCACGCGGTGGATCGGGATATCTCCATTGCCGAGCGCTACTACCGCCCGGCCAGCCACGCAATGAAAAAGCTCATCCGCATGGTGGTGGAGGCTGCCCGGGAGGGCGGGATCCCCGTGACCATCTGCGGCAGCGCGGTGGGCAATCCGGCCAACACCCTGCAATATCTGCAGCTGGGCCTGCGGAGCTTCTCGGTCAGCCCGCAAAACCTCATTGAGGTGAAAAAAGCGCTGATGAACGCGAAAATAAAGTGAACAAAAAGGACGGCTTGCGCCGTCCTTTTTGTATATGTGGAAATAAAAATTACTCCAGGTTGCCCGTCAGGGTCATTACGGCGGAGAGCACTGCCAGCGGGGCGGTCTCGCACCGGAGGATGCGGGGGCCAAGGCCGACGGTTTTCACACCGGCATTGGCAGCCATTTCGGCCTCTTCCACGGCAAAGCCGCCCTCGGCACCGGTGATGAGGGCGATTTTCAGCCGCTGGCCGTCGGCAGGCTGTGCGTCTGCCAGCAGCTGGCGCAGGGGAGCGCCGCCCAGCTCGTAGCAGAAGAGCACGAGGTCGTACCCTTCCAGACTGCGGCAGAGGGCCCCGAAATTGGGCAGAGGCAGGGCGACATCCGGCAGCACGCCCCGGCCGCACTGCTTGGCGGCTTCAAAGGCGATGCGGTTGTAGCGCTCGTTTTTCTGCTCCTCCTTTTTTGGGGCGGCCACGCAGTACCGGCTGAAGAAGGGCACGAAGTGGGTGCAGCCCAGCTCCACGCCGTGGCGGATGACCTGTTCCAGCTTGTCCTGCTTGGGGTAACCCACGAACAGGGTCACTTCCACGCTGGGTTCGGCGGCGCTGGGATAGCCCGGCTCCACGCTGAACTCCACCGTCTCCGGCCCGAAGCCGGTGATGGTGGCGGTGTATTCCACGGCGTTGCCGTCACATAAGATGACAGTGTCCCCCAGCTTGCCCCGCATCACGCGGGAAAGATGATGGGCATCGGCCCCCCGCAGGGTGGCGGTGCCATTGGAGATTTCGGTTGTAAAGTAGCGATGCGGCATAAAAATAAACTCCTGTTTCCCTCATTACCGGCAAAACTGGCCGGTATGCCAAGGGCTCCCCTATTAGGGGAGCTGGCGCGAAGCGCCTGAGAGGTTTAATTCGTCTTTTTACAGATAATGCACTCCCAGCCGCGCTTCTCCTTCACTTCCTGCACGGTCAGGCCAGCGGCTTCCAGAGCGGCGATCACCTCGTCCTTGCGGCTGTCGATGATGCCGCTGGCAATAAAGGTGGCGTTTTCGGCCATCAGGCCGGGCACGGCGGGGGCAAGGCTGATGATGGCGTTTGCCACGATGTTGGCGGTGATGATATCGTATCTGCCGCTGGCCTTGTCGGACAGGTCACCCACCAGAACGGTCAGCTTGTCGGCCACGCCGTTCAGGGCCGCATTCTCGCCTGCGGTGCGCACGGCCACGGGGTCGATGTCCACACCCTCGGCACTGCCTGCGCCCAGCTTGAGGGCGGCAATGGCAAGGATGCCGCTGCCGGTGCCGATGTCCAGCACCCGCTCACCGCCGCGTACCCGCTCGTCCAGCGCTTCCAGGCAGAGGCTGGTGGTCTCGTGGCCGCCGGTGCCAAAGGCAAGGCCGGGGTCAAGGATCAGCTTGACGCGGTCGGTGTCGTACTCCTGCCAGGAGGGCACGATGGCCAGCCGTTTGCCAATGTCCATGGGGTGGTAGTATTTGCGCCAGCCGTTCTGCCAGTCCTCCTGCTCCACGCCCTCGGTCTCCACGGTGTAGGCAATGCCTGCCGCTTCCATCCGGGCCTGAATGAGGGCCAGCGTCTCCGCGGGGGAAGCGCCCGGCTCCAGATACATGTGGATGATCACGGTATCACGGGGCTTGTCCAGCAGCTCCTGTTCGATCAGATCCACATGGGCGATCTCGGCCACCTGCTGCTCGATGTCGCTGTAATCCTCGATATAGATGCCGCCTTCGGCGATCATGGTGGCAACAGCCTCGGCGTTGTCGGCATCGGCCTTGGCCACGGTCAGGCGGATATCAGTCCATTCCATAAAAAGAACCTCCCTGGGTCTTGTGTTTTCTATTTATAAGTATAGTACCCGATTCCGGCGCGGGATGCAAGCGGTTTGGGGAGAAAGGGCAAAAGAAAAGTTTTTTCAAAATCCTGCTCTGAAATGCGCAATAATTCCAAAAAGTTTTTCACGAAAGATGCGAATTCAAGGATTTTTGGTGCAAAATTGCGAAAACAGGCGCAGACCCTATTTCTTTTTTTCGGAGGATGTGTTAAAATATTGTTACGCAATTATGGACAGCCTGCAACCAGAGGCCTCCATAACAACAACATTCTTTAAGGAGGAATGTGTCTTATGATGAAGTATCTCCAGAAACTGGGCAAAGCTCTGATGCTTCCCGTCGCTGTGCTGCCGATCTGCGGCATCCTGATGGGTCTCGGTTATGCCCTGGCCCCGGGTGTCATGGGTGTTCCCGGTGCTGCAACCTCCGGCGCAGCTTACACTGTTGGCTTCCTGCTGGTCAAGGCAGGCGGCGCTCTGATCGATAACATGGCATGGCTGTTCGCCATTGGTGCCGCTGTTGGTCTGGCTGATGACCACGACGGTACCGCTGGTCTGGCTGGCCTGGTCAGCTACCTGATGATGCAGCAGCTGCTGAGCCCCGGCGTGGTCAGCATGGTGCGCACCCTGGAAGAGGGCACCGCTACCTACATCGCTTTCCAGAAGGTGGCCGGCAACTCTTTCATCGGCATCCTGGCCGCTGTGGTGGGTGCAGCCTGCTACAACAAGTTCAAGAGCACTCAGATGCCTGACTGGCTGGCATTCTTCTCCGGCAAGCGCTTCGTTGCAATTGCTACCGGCCTGATCTCCATCGTTGTTTCTGTCGCTCTGCTGTTCGTCTGGCCCGTCATCTTCGATGCACTGGTCGCCATTGGCAGAGGCATCGAAGGCATGGACGGCATCGGCGCTGGCATCTACGCCTTCCTGAACCGTCTGCTGATCCCCACCGGCCTGCACCACGCTCTGAACAACGTGTTCTGGTTCGACACCATCGGCCTGGGCGACCTGTCCCACTTCTGGGCAGGCGAGACCTCTGCTGACGTGGGCTGGAGCCTGGGTATGTACATGTCCGGCTTCTTCCCCTGCATGATGTTCGGTATCGCCGGTGCTGCACTGGCCATGGTCCGTACCGCCAAGAACAAGAAGGCTGCCATCGGTCTGGTTCTGTCCGCTGCCATCTGCGCCTTCGTCTGCGGCGTTACCGAGCCCTTTGAGTTCGGCTTCATGTTCCTGTGCTTCCCGCTGTACGTTGTGTACTCCGCTCTGTACGGCATCTTCACCATCATCACCTACTACTCCGGTTTCCGTGCTGGCTTCTGCTTCTCCGCAGGCGCTACCGACTTGGTGTTCTCCGCTTCTCTGCCCGCAGCTGCTAAGACTTGGATGATCATTCCTCTGGGCATCGCTGCATTCCTGGTGTTCTACTTCGTGTTCTACTTCGCTATCACCAAGTTCGACCTGAAGACCCCCGGCCGTGAGGATGACGACGAGGAAGCTGAGAAGAAGGTCGTTCTGGCTAACAACAACTACACCGAAGTCGCTTCTGCTGTTCTGGCTGCTGTCGGCGGCAAGGAGAACGTGAAGGAAGTTGGTTACTGCGCAACCCGTCTGCGCTTTGAGGTCAAGGATAACGCTAAGGTGGACGAGAAGGCTGTCAAGGCCGCCGACAACAACCTGACGGCACCGATGTACCTGCGCAAGGCGGGTCTGGCCGAGCAGGCTCAGGGCAACAACGAAAAGGCAGCCGCATTTTACGAGCAGGTTCTGACCTCCTATCCCGCATCGACGGATGCGCGTGAGGCGGAGAAACTCCTCGGCAGCGTGAAATAACCGGGACTATGGCGACCAAGAATCACAACCTTTCCAAATTCGACTCACCCCTGCCTTCGGCCGCGGACATGCGGTTCGGAATCGTCGTGGCCGAGTGGAACCGCGAGGTCACCGAAGCCCTGCTCGAAGGTGCCGTGCGGACGCTCCGCGCCGCCGGATGTCCCGACCTGAACATCCAGATCAAGTATGTTCCGGGGACGTTCGAACTGGCCCTCGGCGCGCAGTTCTTCGCCGAATATACCGACGTGGACGCCGTGATCGCGCTGGGCTGCGTCATTCAGGGAGATACCCGTCATTTCGACTTCATCTGTCAGGGCGTTACGCAGGGCATCACGCAGCTGCAAATCCAGTGGAACATGCCCATCGCCTTCGGCGTGCTGACCGTGAACGACATGCAGCAGGCTTTGGACCGCTGCGGAGGCCGTCACGGCAACAAGGGCGACGAAGCCGCCGCCACGGCCGTCAATATGGTCAAACTGCAGATCGAGATGGAAGCCGCTTCGCCGGACCACGAACCCGACCGGCGGAATATCAACTGATCGGCAGCGATGCAGATACATGAAAAACGGAGAGTTGTGCGACTCTCCGTTTTTTTTCGTTCTCAGGCGGCCGCATTCGCAGCTGCGGTCTGTGTATCTGTTTGCCGTCCGCCTTGTCTGTCTGTGGCGGCCTGTCTGTCTTTTGTCCTATTCCTTTGTCGGGAGCGTTATGCGCTCCGAGTAGCGGCGGCCGGAACGGTCGGTGGCGACGACTTCGATCTCGCGGGCCGATGCCGAAGGGCGGGCCTTGAAGTAGAAGTGCGTCGTGCGCGGCCGCTGCGACTTGGATACCGTCTTCCCGGCGGCCTTCAGCGAGTCGATGTTGGCGATGTAGTCGGGATCGTTGCACCAGATCCGCTGCATGGAGCCGCGGTAGCGGCCGTCCTCATACCATACGACCGTCCAGTAGGAATCCCAGTTCCATACCTTGGCGATTACCGAAGCGGGGTAGTCCTCCGCCGTGCCGGGACCCC
>OHAP01001768.1_pt1 | contig 13134 bp, 10 predicted proteins | sample 1577171 | NCBI WGS metagenome assembly OHAP01 (sample SAMEA3541489, study PRJEB24748) | human gut metagenome | biome: human gut; feature: human-associated habitat; material: faeces | place: China | collected 2012 | reverse complement strand
CCTGGCTCCTTTAACTTCGTCAAGACAGACTTCACCATTATGCTTCCACAATTTCCAATGTCTGATTAAATCCCCATCACAAGTAATTTTTATATCCCTAATATTCATAGGAGCCACATCTGACGAGAAATAAGGAGATTTTCCAAACAAAACTGTGATATCCTCAGTACCCTGCAAAGGTACTATCATCGTAGTATCTTTATCATCATATTTCAAATCGATTTGATTATTCTTTATATTAAGATGCAAAGAAACCGGAATCCATTTATTTTTTTTTATATTAGTATCAATAGAGAACATTCCTTCATTAAAAACTAAAGCCGGGAAGTTCCGATTATTGTCACCTGCCGCAAAAACAAAATGAAGGAATTGGTTTTCATTCGTACATAAATGAAGAATAGCTCCAAAATCAGGCTCATTACGAACCCACATTTGAAAATCTATAGTAAACTCATTCTTCACACGAAAAGGAGAATTTTCATCAAGAGCCAAAGAAGTGCGTTCATTGCCCGGTGCAGAATGAGACTTAAAATAGAGGCCATAATCTGTAGAGGCCAGCACTTTCAAATCTCCCAAAGCAAAGAAACATAATATCCAAATCAACAAATTATTTCTCATAGCATATTGTTAAAAAACACTTTGCAAAGGTAACAAAAAAATCCCCGCGACAAATAAAGGACATAAGATTTTAAAAACAAGATCCTATTAAACTGATATTATGTGCAAATTAATAACAATTTAACCTGGAAGGTAAGTTCCCCTATCTATTTTTGTCACAAAGAACTAAACATTATCTTATTTATTAAAATGAACATAGTATTATGAAAAAAAGATGTTTAAATTACACAGTGGTTAAGTCCTTAATAACCTTTCTTCTATTAGTACATTTTCTATCAGCCTCTACATTTGTAAAAGCTAAAGTACAATTACCCTCCATACTTAGCAGTAATATGGTATTGCAACAACATACAAATGTAAAACTTTGGGGTAAAGCTCAAAAGAATTCTCCCATCACTATAAAAACATCATGGGATAACAAAACGTATAAAACAACAGCAGACAAACAAGGAAAATGGTTGTTGAATATCTCTACACCAGTAGCTGGAGGTCCTTATGAAATTACTTTCAACGACGGAGAGCTCTTAACTTTAAAAAATATATTAATAGGTGAAGTCTGGTTTTGTTCCGGACAATCGAATATGGAAATGCCAATGAGCGGCTTTGACCGCCAACCGACTCAAGGTACAAACGACGTCATTGCCAAAGCAAAAGCTTCTACTCCAATCCGTATCTACAATACAGATTCTAAGGATGGAAAATGGATACGTCAATTTAGCAAAACACCAGAAGAGGATTGTAAAGGTGAATGGTTAAAAAACACTCCTGTCAACGTTTCCCATACAAGTGCAACTGCTTACTTTTTTGCCCGATATCTACAAGAAGTCTTAGAAGTACCGGTCGGTATCATTATATCTTCACTCGGTGGCTCAAAAGTAGAAGCATGGATGAGCCGGGAAGCTATTACACCATTTAAAAGTATCGATTTATCCATACTCAATAATAATGAACCAATAAAAAACATTACAGCTACTCCATGTGTACTTTACAATAGCAAAATAGCACCATTCACTAATTTTACTATTAAAGGCTTTCTTTGGTATCAAGGCGAAAGTAATCGCGACAATGTTGATTTATATAAAGATCTGATGCCCGTCTTTGTCAAAGACATACGTAACAAATGGAATATAGGGGAATTTCCTTTTTACTTTGTAGAGATTGCTCCTTTCAATTATGAAGGAGCAAATGGTACCTCAGCCGCCCGTATGCGCGAAGTCCAACAACAAAATATGAAAGACATTCCTAATAGCGGGATGGTCACTACTTTGGATATAGGGCATCCCGTCTTTATCCACCCGACAAATAAAGAAACTGTTGGTAGCCGTCTGGCTCTTTGGGCCCTTGCCCAAACCTATGGGCAAAAAGGATTCGGCTATGCCACTCCCATTTACAAATCTATGGAAATATCAGGAAATAAAATATACATTAATATAGATAATGCACAACGTGGACTTTGTCCGATGTGGACCCCGCTCGAAGGATTTGAGATTGCCGGTGAAGATAGAATTTTCTATCCGGCTCATGCCGAAATAGAAACCAAAACAACCCGCCTTGCCGTATCATGCGATAAAGTGCAGCATCCGATAGCAGTTCGATACGCTTACAAAAATTATGCAAAAGCAAGTGTATTCAGTACCTATGGTATTCCTGTAGCTCCATTTAGAACAGATAATTGGTAAACACAGATAAAATAAACATGAAAAAACGAATAAAACTCTTATCAATATACTTACTGTGTACAAAGGTACACAGTAAGTGTCAGCCTCCAATACGGAATTTCTAACTAAGAACACATATCCAGATATGGCACAAGCCCAACAATATCTCGATTATATGTATGAAGAGGTATCCGTAAGCCTCTATGGAACAAATAGCAGTAGTGACAGTGAATTCATCGAAAAACAAATGAATCATTACGAAAACATAACAATCCAGTGTCATTCAATATTGCATACACTGGATTACGTTACCACTCATCGAAAAATCTTTGAAACATTGAAAATAGCTATGATATGAAGGATATTTTCCTCCAAGAGTTGTGATTTACTCTCATTTTAGTATCTTTGAAACATTGGAAACAACCAGTTGCACTACGATCCACAGCACGAGGACGTTGTGATTTGCTCTCATTTTAATATCTTTGGAACATTGGAAACAACGGTCAACAGCATTGAAAATGGTGTACAGGGTTGTGATTTGCTCTCATTTTAGTATCTTTGGAACATTGGAAACAACTTATACCTGCTTTGCAGCCGCTTGTACAGTGTTGTGATTTGCTCTCATTTTAGTATCTTTGGAACATTGGAAACAACGCTGAGGTGTACGTTGCCTTTCCAATCCAGTTGTGATTTGCTCTCATTTTAGTATCTTTGGAACATTGGAAACAACAAGGGAAACATGGAAGTATTATTGGATATAGTTGTGATTTGCTCTCATTTTAGTATCTTTGAAACATTGGAAACAACAGGAGTAGCAGGTGTATTGGCGAATTATGGTTGTGATTTGCTCTCATTTTAGTATCTTTGAAACATTGGAAACAACTTGAGGGTATCCGGGCATATAACCGGGAGAGTTGTGATTTGCTCTCATTTTAGTATCTTTGAAACATTGGAAACAACTCACGGACGCTGGGGTAACTATCAGAGCCGGTTGTGATTTGCTCTCATTTTAGTATCTTTGAAACATTGGAAACAACAGATTATCAACAACAATCTAATATACACATAGTTACATAAGATATTAGAAATAAAAAAAGACGTCGTTTCCAAGAAGAAAATCCCGCTATATGGCGGGATTTTCTTTTCAGAACAGTTCTAATTGCTGCCCAGGGGTATTTACATCTACTGTCTTTTTGCCATAGAAAAGTTCTATATTTCCAAATTGTTTATCCGTAATGCACATTATTCCAACATTTCCATGCTCCGGCAAGAAAGATTTAACTCTTTTTATATGTACCTCTGCATTCTCACTACTTGCACAATGACGAACATATATAGAGAATTGGAACATGGTAAATCCATCCCTTTGCAGATTTTTTTTAAAGTCCGCATACGCCTTTTTATCCTTCTTTGTTTCGGTAGGCAAATCAAACAACACCAACACCCACATAATACGATATTCACTAAACCGGTCCATTACATCTCCGGATAAGAAATTTTGCGCAATTCACCACTGAAACATTTATACAGAGAAGCTGTAGTCTGTCCCACAGCCACCATCAAGGGACTACGCTTCCCTGAGATAACAGTTTCTAATGTAGGAATTGTCAATAACCTCGCTTTCAGTTCTTTCGTCAATTCAACACAATCCAATTCTTCTTCCTTGAACACATCATATACCAATCTATCCACATACGGACGATAGGGTTCCATTATATCATCTGCCAGACAATAAGCATTATAACGATTATGGTGATGTATCCCTAAAGTAGGCAAAAGTCCACTCGTAACCAATCCACGAGCAACAACTGCTCGCAAAATGGCATACCCATAATTCAACAGATTATTAGGAGGAATACCTTCTCTATCTCTTGTAAAGCCCTCTATCTTAAACAAATTCTTCCAATAATAAGCAGCCGCACGAGCCTCCAAGTTATCTGGATCCCCACTCTTCACATCGGCAGCCCATACCTTCATACACTTTATTTCTTCCCCAACACACTCACGCAATACCACTGCCTGATTTTCAATTTTGGTTTTTATCGTTTGCTGCCAAAGTTGCTTCATTAATGGCAGAGAAGCACCAAGTTGATGACGAAACCTTTCATTCTGTGTAGTATTCCCATACAAAGGAAGCATTAAACCAACCGGCATACTTTTAGAATCGCAGGTTATGACTGCACAGTTATTTTCAAGTAAAGCCTCCAACACTCCCGAAGTAATGGTTATCTGCTTATTGTCCAACACCACTACTCCAATATCTTCTATAGGTTTAGTTACCTCGGACATTTGCTTGAACCCTTCGGGCAAAGCACTGATTTTCACCACCTCCGGCAATTTTATCACCAACTGAGCATTTTTCAAAGACAGATAAACAGGATTTCCGAAATAAAGTGTTTTCTTAATCATAGCATATAGATTTTATAATTATTCATTCATTATTTTCAAAGAAAGGAAGTTCTAAAGTATCATCCTGCTTATCGGAATCCGATAGAAAATTTTCAGGAGAAACAACACTACCACCCAACTCTTTTTCGGCTTGCTCACGAGCCACCCCAGCAATGTTTCCGCCACGCTGTGCCACTTGTTTATCTCACCAAGCATCGTAAAAATCAGTTCCAGATCAGACATGTGGTCACAAATATTTTGATTTTTCTTTGTCAGTCCTTTATATATCTTATAGTCTGAGGGAGTCAGTCCAAATGTTGCTTTAGAAATTCTGCCGTAAGAATAGCATAATCACTTTTTTCCGTAATTCCCCTTTCCTTCCACTCATCCGTCAGACTCTAACGAATGGCAATACCTCTCAAACGCTTGTCAATCCAATCTTTGGGATAACCTTTCTATTCATAGAGTTCCTTCATACGTTCTTGGGCCAATTCAGGATAGTCTGTAGGATTCACACTATCGGTCAATACACCAACTACATCTACAACAGAAAAACACCATTGCTGTTCTTCCTCGTTCCATACGGAACGGATCTTTTTTTCTTGAAATAACTTTATATTATTCATCTATTCTATACTTAACTTCTATAATATGACCCAATCTATCAACTTTAATAGGGATACAAATATCTTTTATCATTTCATTAGTCCATGCTCTTTGTGCCTTATTATTACTGCCCAACTCAATAACAGGTACTATCGGATTAGCCACGTTTGCAGGAATGAAATGCCCTTCATTTCCTGTACAACTTACCATCTTATAAATCCTCCCCCTATCTATCGGCTCATTTATCCTACCAAATTCCCGTTCTTCTTCAGTTGGCAGATATACCAAATCATTAGGAGACAGCCAAAACAACAGTTTATCTCCCTTTTCATTTCTATCCGGAACAGGAACAAGTCCTTGTTTCTCACGCTCTATAACCACATTTAAAGGAATAGTCTCATACGTTCTTTTTCCATCCTCCGTTATATAAATAGCGAAAAACAAATTGGTTCCTTTGGCAGCTTCCACCCATTTAGTCCCTTTATTACCAAGTACACCGACACTAAATTTATTTCCACGTGGTTCATACACCCTCACCTTATATATCGGCTGATGACTTTTACCATTATTCAGCTGCAAAAGATTACGGTTCATTTCCTCTATGCCTTCCGCAGAAAATGCTAAATCGGGCTTTCCTTCCTTTGTACACAAATGATTTAGAAGTATTTTCTGTATACCGGTGTCTGTTACCGATTCTTTTATTTTCTTCTCATTGAAAGTTGAATCGAGAGGTTTGCGTACTGCGACCAAAGGCTCTGTCGTAGCTTCTGTAAAATAATAAACTGCAACTTTAGCCAAATCCAGTTCTTTCCACAAGAAAGCATTTTCTTTAAAATATTTTTCAATTCTCTTCTTATCATATTTATAAGACAGCAGTTCAAACACTTTGTTCTTCACTCTTTTGTCAACAATCATGGCAGGAGTATCCAAGGCGACCGATAATCGCACAACTTTTACTTTTCTCAGGTTCACCGCTCCAAAGACTGTATCTTTGTGCATCGGTTTACGGATAGCCCAACTATCACCGGTTTTCTGTTTCTCATAAACACGATTCACAGTTGCATCAAAATGCCTATAAACGTTAGTTGTCTTATTTATAATGCGCAAATTCTGCTTCAAGCTAACCACAATTTTGCTCAATACCTCCCTCGCATCTTGCGTAAAAGTATCCCATGGCTTCTTTATAACCCACTTATAATTGCCATTATCATCTGTCCTGTTCTTGTCACACAACAATCTTTGCAAATCATAACGAGAGATTTTCGCATTCCGGCTTGCAGACTCATTGCTTAGGTAGTTCACATGATTCCGCGTAGCACAAGCTATCACTATTGCATCCATAGCGTGATGCCGATGGTCAATGCGTTTCTTGCTGAATCCTTTTTGATATTCAAGAGGCAACTCCGTTTGAAAGACTTTCTTCCCGCTTTTATTCTCCCAATGCCCAAAACTCTGAGTATCAGTCAAGGAGTTTAAACGTTCAAAACGGGGATATACAATACTGTTCCAGACATCATTCATTCCCCAATCCCTTTTCAGCCTGTCCGTCACGCTTCCTGTGCAAACTACTATATTTTTGGAAACAGCCTCCGGTTCATATTCACCGCTATCATTCTTTTCACGAACAATATTTGACAAAAGTCCCTTAATCACCTTACTGATGTACCGGCTATCATTCAACTGCCGTTCTATAAATTGTTCGGGAATATCATCCATCAACAATTTTTTCATTTTCACGGCAGATTTGGCATATTGCTCTTTTACAAATCTTTCGTAACTATCCACAGAAAAGATTTCGACCGATTTTCCAAAACCCACTTCAACTTTCTGCCCATGATGGTTCTTGATAAATTCATATCCCAGCTGATTGTCTTTCAACTTATTCACAGCAGACTCGCATATCACCTTATTGGAAAATGAATCATCAAAATAGCGGGATTGAGGAATGACATGCTCTATCTCATAAGCAGCAGTAAACAACTTGCCCAAAGGTATCAGCTCACCGGTATAAGGCGAACGATATTTCTGCTCCAGCCATAATTTATAACGCAGGAACTCTGATTTGGTCGGCACTTTACTGCTATTGAACTTTTTCAATATTGCATCTATCTCTTCAGGCAATTGGTCTTCGGCATGTAAAACCGTATCTTCATAAATCCGCAAGATTTCTTGCTGGCTTGGTGAATAAGGACGGACATTCTCTATCTCATATTCCGGATTCATAAATTCAGCAAGCAATGCCTTTATACGCAGATTGGCATTCTCATTTTCCAAAATCTGCGCAGTCATTCTTTTACGTTTATCCGCAGGATTTTTCATCTCACGTCCTAACTCTATATGGATTTCATCAATTCTCCCCACCTGCTTCCAAATATCCCGTACAACACGCAATGTTTCGGTTATCACTTGTTCCACAATAGGATTGCGTAATGAATGTTGCTTAAAAGAAGCCAAATAAGCATCAATATCCGCAGGACTTTCCCATTTGACCGCCTCTTTATCCTCCGAATGACGATTGTACACAATGTAACAAGCCAGCCATAATGGAAGCCTCCTAAAACAAGAAATATCCGATAAGTTCATCACCTTATCCCTAACCTTGACGGATATTCTCTCGTCATACTCACCTGTAACAATCTTTTTGATTCTTTCTTTGGTTGTATCATCAATCGAAGACACGTCCCAATATTTTCCGCATCTCATCAAAGGCAACATTTTTTTTATCGCCTTGGCAGAATAAGCCCCATATTCAGATTTGAATGGAGGGAACTTCTTAAACGCTTCCACAAAAGATTCATCCAACCCATTCTTTGCCGCAAAAGTGCGTAAAGCTTTCTCTATTTCCTGCTTGTCACTTACAGAATATAGAATATGCCACAAAGCTACCTCTTTCTCATTTGACAAGAAATCAATACAGACATTGGCTTTTTCCAAACTGGAAAGAATAGCATGCCATGTCTCATTGCACGGATACTGTTTATCTTCTACATAATTCCACCGATAATTACTGATTTCCTTTTTCAATCCAAATTTAGGGTATTTCAGGAAGGTCTTTTGTTCTATTTCCTTCCGAGAATTCAGCCAATCAAACAATGCCACATAATCATCCTCTGTTTTCAGGAACTCTGCTGTCACATCCACATCAAGATGTAAAGTTCCATTTATTTCTTTTTCTTTCTGGTATATCCGAATATTAGAAAGGAAATTCCACAAACGGAACTCTTGAAAAAGAGGATGTGATTTGGCTATACATTTTAAAGGAGCTTTTTTTATTTCGCCCGTTTCCCGATCTACATATTCATTCTCCTCGTAAGGACAATTGGCTATCAACGACTTTTTGGTTTTTAACGGCCTTTGATAAAACAAGATATCATCCATTAATAAATAAACAAAATCCCGATTGGCTATATTCTTCCGTCGCACTTCATTGCTCGGATACAATGCTTCAACACACCTCGCATATAAAGCTCTGTCCTGCAACTCAGCATGAAAAGCACACTGTTTCTGCAATATCAAGCTCAGTTCGTCCCTATAAAGTTTCCGCTCCACCGTCTTCACCAGTTTTCCTATTATTTTTTGTTGCGGTTTCTGCAACAAAGTATCATAAATATAGGCTCCAACAGTTTTATGAGTATTGGCAATGTCAGCTTCAGTCCTTTTCTTTATCAACATCCAGTCATCCTCCTTAGGAGCTCTGAAAGAACGCTTTACCTCTCCATATTTATCTAATTTCGGAGTACCATCCGGATTCAAGTCAGTCGTTACAATAAACTCTTTTACCTGACCTTCCCAATCCAAAGGCACACTGCTGCTTCTACGATATATCCAACCGTTTTCCAAATGTACATTATACCATACGTCCCGGCCTTTCTTTTCATCAGTCGCTTCCACTGTCAGCACTTTCAACGCATAAAATTCAACTGATTTCCCGGCATTGTCTTCCTCCTCTTCTCCTCTAAGTTGATAATAACCGCGTTTCTGATTAAAGTTCAAAAGAATCCAAGCCAATTCTTCCTTACTAATCATTTCTGTCAAAGCTTTCTTGCGAAGATAATAAATTGTCCAATCGTAAGGTATCTTTTTATCACCAGAAACCAATGAAGGCTGATGTATTGCAAAATCCGCCAACATTTCATCAAATGCAGCTTGAAATAAAAAAGTATATTTCCCTTGCTCATCTTTTACCCACGCTAATTTAGGCTCGGCATCGGCTAAGAATTTTCCGGGATGCTTCTCAAAATCAATATATTCTAAGTAATGATTGGGCAAAAAACCTAAAATATTCAACACTTTATGTAATCGTTCACGACGTAACAATTGACGTTCGCGCAACCGGCGAGCCCCTCTGAGTCGTGTCCTTTCAGATGTTTGCAATATAGAATTCCCTTTGTCGAAATCTCCCAATACAGCAGCATCCATCGGAATAATCCTGCTTCCGGCCATTTCTATCCAAATTCTTTCGGCCTGCTCTTTAATTACAGAGTTTATTACAGCCCATCCTACACTATTGGTTCCCAAATCCAATCCAAGTATCGTTTTCATAGTATCATATTTTGAGTATTCTCTTCAAAGGTATTTTTTTTATTAATATAAATATTGTATTTCCATATTTATTTTATACATTTGCCATACTAAAATGAAGCAAGTCACAATAAGGATTATTCCGTTGTGAAAACATTAGGTTCCCTCGTCCTTAACGGGGGATTTTTTTCTCCCCAAACACAACCTTTCGTATCACAATATTTTATACCTTTGCTCACTAAGAATTAATCGTCCCATACCCGTTTCTGTTTCGTCCGACAGCTGTCGGACGATAATTAAACAACTGTCGAACGATAATGCAACAGTTGTCGGACGATTAGTTTTTAGGAAGAAGAAAATTAATCCGCTTAGCGACAAAAATAATTCCCCGAAGCGACGAGAACTGTTTATCGCTATAAACAAAAATAGATATCTTATGAGCGCGTATTACGACCTTTACGAAACGCCTTCGCCCGACGGGAAAGAAGACAAGAAATCACTCCATGCACGTATCTGCCCGAAAGGGACTTATACCCAAAAGGAGTTTGTGGAACATGTCTCTACATTCCAACATCTGCCCAAGAATGTGATAGGGGCAGCACTGGATGCCTGCATCGACGAACTTTGCGACCTGCTGGCCAACGGAAACATCGTGGAGCTGGGAGAACTCGGATTCTTCAGTACTTCACTGAAATGCCTGCGTGAGACCGACGACGAGAAAAAGAAAATCCGCTCCGAATCCGTCCAATTCCAAAACGTACACCTGCGCATCAGCAGCACGTTCCGCAACAACATCAAGAAGAAAATGACGTTGGAACGTGTACACTCCACTACCAAAAAATCGAAAAAAGCAGTAGAGACCACCGAAGAAACAAGAAAAGCCGAACTGGAACTGTTCCTCAAGCGGAATGTATGCATCAACAAAAACGAATACATCCAATTGAGCGGGCTGACCAGACATGCCGCCATAGACGAACTGAACAAATTCATCCTGCAAGGGTTCCTGCGCCGCCGCGGGATGGGAAGGTCAACGGTCTATGTGCGGCAAGAAAAAGACACAGCAAACGAAATTTAGGGGGCGAACATAGAGGCACAAAGACACAGAAATTAATGCTTTATCTCTTTGAAAAGAATCTCTGTGCCTCTGTGTTCTCGTGTTCATCCCCCCCAAAAAAAATAACAAGCAATGGAAGATTCAACAGAAATCAAACCCTCCACGCAGTGGTTCGTCTTCTTCAATGACCAACTGCTATTGAAGAAAGGATATACGGAAAAAGGAGAGATAAAATACAGCGTACCCGTCAGCATAAATCCCCCCTTGGCACCGGAAAGCGGAAGCAATATACACGACGTATTCCCGCCCAACGGTAAGCAAGTGCGGGCATTTGCTACGGGACAGCCCGTCGCAGAAACCGAAGAATGGGTAATGATAGGCTTGCGGGCTTCGTACGACTACATTTCCGCAGACGAATACCTGTCCGCCGGAAAGGCATTCCAGATACTCTATTGGGACGAGCATAGCCGTTTCTGCCCCGTATGCGGCACTCCTATGGAACAGCAAACCCCTATCATGAAGAAATGCCCGAAATGTGGAAATGAAATGTACCCTCCCGTATCTACGGCAATCATCGTACTGATACGAAAAGGTAAAGAGATACTGCTGGTACATGCACGCAACTTCCGCGGCACTTTTCATGGACTGGTAGCCGGCTTCCTTGAGGCTGGCGAAACTTTGGAGCAATGCGTAGAACGGGAAGTCATGGAAGAAACCGGACTAAAGGTGAAGAACATCACTTACTTTGGCAGCCAGCCCTGGCCCTATCCCAGCGGATTAATGGTGGGCTTCATTGCCGATTATGAAAGTGGGGAAATCAAGCTGCAAGCCGACGAACTCAGTTCCGGCTCATTCTATTCCAAAGACAACCTGCCGGAAATTCCACGCAAGCTAAGCATTGCACGAAAATTGATTGACTGGTGGCTGGAAAATAACAACTAAAGAGGTAAGGAACCAAAGAGTTTTAAAAGCATTAATGACTCAAAGGGGAAAAGAAACAAAAAAACAGATTGCGGAAAACACGCACTCGCAAACGAACAACTACGAATGAAACGACTCTCATTCACATCAACCAATTGGCGTGCAACCGCAATCTGTCATACTATCTATTAACTGTCGACCTCTGTCGCATATAAGAACAGTATTCAACGGAGAATGATTTGCAGACTGGCATAAAGAATATAAAAGAAACTTAATACATTCGGAACCACCACACATTTACCATCATAAAACACAAAAGGTGCAAGCGGCTTCTGCCACCTGCACCTTTCCTATATGTAAGAATTAAACCTTCTTAGATACCGAGTGATTTGCGTACTGCTTCCACTTTCTTTTCAGCTTCAGCATTGGCACTGCCGTAGCACTTGGGACATCCCATTTCACCCTTCACTTCAATGTAGAATTTAATCTTGGGCTCTGTTCCGGAAGGACGAACGGAAATCTTCGTGCCGTCTACTGTGAAATACTGGAGAACATTTGATGTTTCAGGCATATTCAAAGCTGTTGAGTTACCTTGAGCATCCGTAGCTTTCAGCGTCTTATAGTCCTTGACCAGCTCAACGGCAGAACCACCGATTTCTTTCGGCGGATTAGCGCGGAAATTATCCATCATGGCCTTGATTTCATCTGCACCACTCTTACCCGGTTTCACCACATTAACGGTAGTTTCTTTAGAGAAGCCGTATTCCACATAAATGTCCATTAAGATGTCATACAGTGTCTTGCCCTGATCCTTTGCCCAAGCACAAATCTCAGCCAACAGTGAGCAGGCCGAAACAGCATCTTTATCGCGAACGAAATCTTCGGCAAGGAAACCGTAGCTCTCTTCACCTCCACCGATGTATTGTTGTTTGCCTTCACGCAGACGGATCTCGCGGGCAATCCACTTGAAACCGGTGTAGCAGTCGATCATTTCAATCTTGTTCTTATCGGCAACAGCTTTGATGAGCTCGGTAGTGACAATGGTCTTTACGATGAAATCCGTAGGTTGCATCTTGCCGGTTGCGATACGGTTCTTGATGATGTAGTACAGGAAAAGCAAGCAAGTCTGATTGCCGTTAATCAGCACCCATTCGCCTTTGTCGTCCTTGCATGCCATACCCACGCGGTCTGCATCAGGATCACTTGCCATTACGATGTCTGCATCAATCTTCTTGGCGAGTTCGATTGCCATGGAAAGGGCTTCCGCATTTTCAGGATTCGGAGAAACAACTGTCGGGAAATCTCCGCTCTTTACCATTTGTTCGGGTACACAGTGCACATTCTCAAAGCCCCACTCTTTCAAGGAAG
>OHAP01001761.1_pt1 | contig 13173 bp, 8 predicted proteins | sample 1577171 | NCBI WGS metagenome assembly OHAP01 (sample SAMEA3541489, study PRJEB24748) | human gut metagenome | biome: human gut; feature: human-associated habitat; material: faeces | place: China | collected 2012 | reverse complement strand
CCTCGAGCAGATCCAGGCGTTCCTCGCGCTGGGAGCCGCCGATAATCTCGCCGATACCGGGAACCAAGCAGTCGGCGGCGGCGACGGTCTTGCCGTCCTCGTTCATGCGCATGTAGAAGGCCTTGATCTCGGCCGGGTAGTCGGTCACGAAGGTCGGGCGCTTAAAGTGCTCCTCGGTCAGGAAACGCTCGTGCTCGGTCTGCAGGTCAATGCCCCAGCTCACGGGATAGTCAAACTTGTGACCGGCGGCGACGGCCTGCTCCAGGATTTCGACGGCCTCGGTATAGGTGACACGGGCAAAGTCGGAGTTGGCGACATGGTCCAGACGCTCGAGCAGACCCTTGTCCACAAACTTGTTGAGCATATTGAGCTCGTCGGGGCAGGTTGCCATGACGTCCTTGAGGACATACTTGAGCATGGCCTCGGCGTTGTCCATGTAGTCGTTGAGGTCGGCGAAGGCCATTTCGGGCTCAATCATCCAAAACTCGGCGGCATGGCGCGTGGTGTTGGAGTTCTCGGCACGGAAGGTGGGGCCAAAGGTGTACACGTCGCCAAAGGCCATGGCGAAGTTCTCGGCGTTGAGCTGGCCGGACACGGTAAGGCTCGCGTGCTTGCCAAAGAAGTCCTGGCTCCAGTCGACCTCGCCGGCCTCGGTGAGGGGCGGGTTTTTGGGGTCGAGCGTGGTCACGCGGAACATCTCGCCGGCGCCCTCGCAGTCACTCGTGGTGATGATGGGGGTGTTGACATAGACAAAGCCCTGCTCCTGGAAGAAGCGGTGAATGGCGGCTGCGGCAACGGAGCGGATGCGGAACACGGCGCGGAACAGGTTGGTGCGCGGACGCAGGTGCTGCTGGGTGCGCAGGAACTCAACGGTGGCGCGCTTCTTCTGCAGCGGGTAGTCCGGAGCGCTCGTGCCTTCGACCTCGATGGAGGTGGCAGCAAGCTCGAAGGGCTGCGGGGCATCGGGCGTCAGCTTGACGGTGCCGGTGCAAATGAGTGCGGCCGAGACGTTTTGGTGGGCGATCTCGTCGTAGTTGTCGAGTGCCTCGCGGTTCATGACGACCTGCAGGTCGCGGAAGCAGCTGCCGTCGTTGAGCGTAACGAAGCCAAAGTTCTTCATGTCGCGGACGGACTTGACCCAGCCGGCAACGGTGACGGTCTGGCCACCGAGCGACTCGGCATCGGCATAGAGCTGCGCGATTTTGGTGCGGTTCACGTATCCTCCCAGAGCGGTTGTACGGATTATTTCCAAACAGTTAACCATTTTAACCCGCGAGCGGGAGCGTAGCAAAACGGCAGATGCGATGTATGGGCGTGGCGTGGGCGCTGTGCGGCGCGAGAGAAACCGAATGACCAAATGAGTGCAAAAGAGGAGCCGGAACGTATTCCGACCCCTCTTTCTTTTTCGGGGCAAACTCTGTCTAGTGCCCGCAGATGGCTTGGCGGATGAGGGCTGCGTAGGTGTCGATTCCCGCCTGGGTGAGGTGCGTGCCGTCGTCGACGAGGTATTCGCTGTGGCCCTCGGAGGCGCCGTTCCAGTCGATGACGCCGGCGTTGTCGTTTTGGGCGCATGCGTCGCGGATCGTCTGGTTGTTGCGGTCCTGCAGCTCGAGCGGCACGCGCACGGTCACAAAGTAGATGGGCTTGCCACCCACGGCATTGATCACGTCCTGCACCTGCTGTGGGTCGCGAATAAGGCCATTGGTGCCAAGTGCGCAGATGACCACATCCGGGTCGTAGTTGGCGCTGTCCTGCGCGTAGACATCCTGGAAGGTGTAGAACTGGCGGCTCACCACGCCGTCGATGTAGGCGTTGGGAAGCGCCGCCTGAATACCGGACTGTGCGCCCGCAGTGACCGAGTCGCCGATCATCAGCACACGGGCATCGCAGGTTCCGGTCGCCTCGTCGTAGGTAAAGCTCTTCCAGTCCAAGTTCTTGGGGACCTTTTCGGCGATAGGACCTTCTTTGGGCTTTTGCTGAGCGGCGTCGTTGGGCTGAGCGTCTTGGTTGGATGCGGACTTGGCGCTCTTGCCGCCGGCGCCGTTGTCCTTGGACGAGGTTGCGTTTTGGGCAAGCTCGGGGCGGAGCTGCTCGGCGCGGGCGGTGGCGATACCCGTCCAGTCGAGCGGCGCGAAGGCGAGTGCGAGGACGCATACGGCGCCAAGCGCAGAAAGTGCCATGGCGGGCGAAAGGACGCGCGTCTTTGCCGTGCTGTCCTGCTGGGCGGGCTTGCGGGACCAAGGACGTTCGACGAGACGATAGAAGACCTCGGCCACCGCAAGGATCACCACAAGCTGTAGCGCCTGCTCCCACCAGGCGATGCGAGTGGTGCGGGTTGCGGGGTTCATGAGAAGCAACAGGGGATAGTGCACCAGGTAGACCGAGAACGAGCGCTGGCCCAGCCAGACGAGCGGCTTGATCGACAGAAGGCGACGTACGGTACATTCCGTGTTTTGCACGCAGATGATAAGAAGCCCGGTGAGCAGGGCAAGCAGCAAAAGGCCACCGCGGTAGAGCAGAGGGTTCTCTCCGGTCAGCGTGAACGCGCCGACTATGACGGCAGCGAGCCACGCGACGGAGACCACGTTAACCTTCGAGATACCCTTGACGGCGCTGGGGGTAGGGATGTTGCCGCTCAGTATCTCGCGCAGACGCGGAGCGGCGATGGCGGCCAGGGCTCCGCACAAAAGCTCGGCGGCGCGGGCGTCGGTTCCGTAGTAGACACGCGATGTGTCGGCGGCGGGGTTGAACATGAGGGCCATCACCGCCGCCGATGCTAGCGTGAGCGTGACCGTGACGCCGATGGCGGTGTTGCGCGAGCGGGTTTTGCTGCAGAGCGCCATAAGGATGAGCGGCCATACCAGATAGAACTGCATCTGGACGCCGCAGAACCACAGGTGCGTGAGCGGCGAGGGGAGTCCTGCGGCGGCAAAATACGAGACGTTGCGGAAGATATAGAACCAATTGCTCAAAAAGAGTGCCGATGGCAGTGCGTCCTGCTGCACCTTAAGCAGCAGACTCGGGGCCGCGATATAGGTGACCACGGCGGTAAGCGCGATGGCTACAAGAATCGGTGGCATAAGGCGCGTGGTACGGCGGGCGATATAGCGCGGGTAAGAGAACCCGTCGCGTGCCGTTGCTCGCATAATGCTTTTGGTGGCGAGATAGCCACTCAGTACAAAAAAGAGTGTGACGCCCAAAAAACCGCCGGTCAGGCGGCTGGGGCGAAGGTGATATAGGATGACGCCGGCGATGGCGAGGGCGCGAAGCCCGTCGAGTGCGGCAATGCGTTGGCTGCGTTGAGGCGCTGCGTGTGCGGCGCCCGTGGGTGTGTTTTGCATCGTTCTTTCCTCCAATGTCGACCTAGCAGTCTAGCGCTCTGCGCGGACAAGGGAAGGGGGTTTGTGCGGTTGAACAACATGTCGTAGCCCTGACCGAGCATACCCGAGGCGATGGTCTCATCGGGAACCTCATCCAGGTTGACGAGCACGCCGTTGACGGGGGCGTAGATGACGCCTTTACGGGTGGCGAAGCTTGCCGCGGGCGGAACGGATGCCTCGCCCGTCGAGGTGAAGGTGGACTTAAACGAATCGAGTAGACCCATAGTTGCCTCAAACTTGTTCAACGATACCTTTGAGCTGGGATTATGTGATATATCAGTTGAAGGGAGACTTATTGCCGGGGTGTTTCTGTGCCACGGGCTCAAGTGGGGTACGCTTAGATGCGAAAAACAAGGGCGCATAATTTGCGCGAAGGGAGCACATATGATTGTCGAGAATCACGCGCTGTGGGGCGAGGAACCGACCGAGGAATATCCGGCGACGTTTACGTATCTGGGTGCCGAGCCGCTGCCCGATAAACCGAATGGCCGCCGCTCTGCCGTGATTATCTGCGGCGGAGGTGCGTTTACGCATATCGCTCCGCATGAGCAGGATCCCGTGGCGTTTGCGTTTTTGGATCACGGTTACCAGGCCTTTGTGCTCAACTATGTGACGAGTGGCACGGGCGACGTGAGTTTTCCGCACCCGCAGGCAGACCTTGCCAAGATGGTCGCCACGGTTCGCGCCAACGCCGACGAGTGGCATGTCGATCCCAAGCGCGTGTGCGTCGTGGGCTTTTCGGCGGGCGGCATGATCTGCGCTTCGCTGGCAACGCAATGGAAGACAGGTCCCTTCGCTGGCCTGGCAGGGGCGCGCGCGGAAGATATTCGTCCCGATGCCGTGGTGCTGGGCTATCCGCTGCTCGACTTTGCCTATGTGCGCGACATGCAGACGCGCGACCCGCGTATTGATCTGCGCGTTCCCAAGACGGGCGGCAAGACGGGGCGCGATTTGCTCAACGACTATCTGTCGATGGTGACGGGCGGCGAGGCGACCGACGAGCACCTGGCCGACATCTGCCCCACCACGCACGTTTCGCGCCAGATGCCCCCGACCTTTGTGTGGGGCGTGTCCGATGACAAGACGGCGCCGATCGCACAGGTCTATCCGTTTGCGCAGCGCATGGCCGAGGAGGGCGTCGCTTGCGAGATGCACGTCTTTGACCAGGGCGGTCACGGCCTTTCGCTCGGCAACGCCAACACCGCGGTCGACAACGAGGATAAGCAGGTGGCGGTCCGTCCTTGGATTCGCCTGGCCTTCCGTTTCCTGGAGCGCCATGGGTTTTAGTTACGGCGTTTTACCAAACGCCGTAACCACTTGACGCTGCAAGCCCGCCAGGCCGGCAATCTGCCTTTCAACTTTGGCGGCATGACCAGAAGGTCAATGCCGCCTCGGCCCCTCGGGGACGGAGGAAAACGGATCAGTTTGGGCGGTGCTGGCGCCAAGGTTTAAGACCGACGTCGTCCTTTGTTGCTTTCCTACCAGACGGTGAACTGGGCATTTTCTGTGTTCCAATGGACATCGCGAACGTAGTCACGCACGCCCGTCGCATCTCGTGCTTCGAACAACTCAAGAATATGAGCATGTTCGTTGTTGGCTTTATTGAGCAGTTCGCACGCCGTCTCCTGGTCGACAGTCTCGTAATCGCGCTTGATAAAGCAGCGCTCGAGCTGCGAGATCATGTCGCGCAGGCGGTCATTGCCGCAGCGGTTGAAGTACGTAAGGTGAAAGTCTCGCTGAATATCGTCGTACTTACGGATGAGGCCGCCTTGGATCGCGAGGTCCATGGAGCCGACGAGAAATTTAAGCTGCGTAATGTCATCGTCGGTTAGGTTCGGACAGGCGAGATATGCGGCCTGCCCGTCGAGCGGCCCCATAATCTCAAAGACTTCAACGGCGTTTTGCTGATCGAACCCACGGACGCGGAATCCGCGGCGGGGGAGATTGTCCAGATAGCCGTCGCTTGCGAGCTGGATAAGCGCTTCGCGGACCGGCGTGCGCGACACGCCCATGGCATCGCAGATCGCTTGCTCACTCAGCCGGTCGCCGGCGGACAACTCGCCGGCGTCAATACGGCTCGAAATGTAGTCGTATACGTGATCTTTCAGGGGCCTTCTGAGCGTTTCCATGAGCTTATGTTCCTTAACGGTATATTTCTAAACATGAATACGTTTTGCTTGAATAGTTCGGTTGAATTATAGAACGAGCAGCTAAATCGTGCTACTTTGCGCCGATAAGCAAGAATGCGCTTACCGAAGAATACCTACCGTTCAGTATTGTATACAATATACAAAACAGGAAAACCGACCTAAAATAAAGCCATCGAAAGGAAGGCGGGCGCGAAGAAGTCCCGCTCTCTGCCAAGAGATCCAAGGAGGATCATCATGACCAAGTTCAGCCACGTCATCATCCGCCGTCCCGGCAAGTCTCTGAGCAATGGCATCACGAGTGCCCCCGAGCTTGGCCAGCCCATCTACGAGCGCGCCATCGAGGAGCACTACGATTACGAGCATGCGCTCGAGCAGTGCGGCGTGGATGTCTCGGTGCTGCCGGCACTCGAGCAGTATCCTGACAGCTGCTTCGTCGAAGATCCGGCCGTTATCACTCGCTGCGGCGCCATCATTACCAACCCCGGCGCCGATAGCCGCAACGGCGAGAAGGACGAGATCGAGCCGGCCGTCCGTCGCTTCTTTGACGACGAGCATGTCAAGCACATCGTTTCTCCGGGCACGCTCGACGGCGGCGACGTCATGATGGTCGGCGACCATTTCTATGTCGGTCGCTCCGCTCGCACCAACGAAGAGGGCATCCGCCAGTTCTGCGAGATTCTCGAGGGCTGGGGCCTCGAGGGTTCCGAGGTTCCGCTGGAGGAGGTCCTGCACCTCAAGACGGGCGTCAACTACATCGAGGACAACAACATGCTCGTCTCTGGTGAGTTCATCGATAAGCCCGACTTTGCCCAGTACAACAAGATCGTCGTGCCCGAGGACGAGGCGTACGGCGCCAACTGCATCTGGGTCAACGGTACGGTCATCGTTGCCGAGGGCTATCCAACCGTGCTCAAGGCCGTGCAGGATCTGGGCTACAAGACGCTCGTCGTTGACACCTCCGAGTATCGCAAGGTCGACGGCGGCCTTTCTTGCCTGTCACTGCGCTTCTAACGCGATGGCTGTAACAGTCTGATGATCGCTTGACCGATGGCCCGGTACCCGATTCGGGACGTCCGGGCCATCTTTCGTTCGATCACATGATGAAGGGGGTGCACATACAATGACCTCTAAAGCTCAAAACGATGAGATTATCGACCCTAATGGCCTCGATCTCTTTCGTCTGACCATGATGGTCATTACCGCCAGTATTTGTGGCGGTATCTTTTCGCTTGCCGGCGATATGGCAGCAGGCGGGGCAAATACCGGTGCGGTTATTGTCTCGTGGGGAATTTGCTTTATTGGCGTCTTTGCGCTGATGATGGTGTTCAACGGTTTGTCTCAGGCCCGTCCCGATCTGACCGGCGGCATCTATGCATACGCTGCGGCCGGTTTTGGCGATTACATTGGATTCAACTCCGCCTGGGGCTATTGGATCAGCGCATGTCTTTCCAACGTAAGCTTTGCGCTCTTGCTGTTTAGCGCGCTGGGCTATTTCTTCCCTGCGTTTGGCGCGGGCAACAACCTGCTTTCCATCGTCTGCGCCAGCGTGTTTTTGTGGTTCCTTACCGCCCTTGTGCTTCGTGGCGTTAAGGAGGCTGCGGGCATTAACACGATCGTCACGTTGGCGAAGCTGGTGCCGCTGGGGCTCTTTGTGCTGAGCATCGTGCTCCTGGGTAAGTTCAACGTCGATATCTTTATGGACAACTTCTGGGGAGAGCCGGCTGGTCCTGGCTTTGGCGAGCAGGTTGTCTCGACCATGATTGCCCTTGTCTGGGTCTTCACGGGCATTGAGGGTGCTGTTGTTATCTCGGGTCGCGCAAAGTACGTACGCGACGTTGGGCGCTCGACGGCACTTGGATTCGCGGCTGTGTTCACGCTGTATCTGATTATCTCGATGCTGTCACTCGGCATTATGCCGCGCGAGGAGATGGCGCAGCTCGCAACGCCCTCCATGGCGGGAATTCTCGAGTGCGCAATCGGTCCGGTTGGCGCTGCCATCGTAAACCTTGGCGTTATCCTTTCGCTGGTCGGCGCGCTGCTGGGCTATGTCATCATTGCGTCCGAGACGCCGTTCGAGGCAGCGCGCCAGGGATCCTTCCCTCTGGCGTTTGCCAAGACGAACAAGCACGATGCCCCGGTGGTGACGGTCCTCGTGAGCTCTGGCATCACGCAGCTCTTCTTGATCGTGTCTTATGTGGCGGCGAGCACCTACCAGTTCTTCTATAGCTGCGCAGTCAATACGATCCTAGTTCCGTACGTGTGCTCGGCAGCTTATTACATGGTGATTGGCTGGAAGAACGAGCATCTGGACGGGCCGCATGCGCCAAGCGTCGGCAAGGCGCGCTTCTTCGGCACGCTCGGCTTCATCTACACATTGTTCCTGGTGTGGTCGACGGGTCTTCAGGGCGTCATGATCACGACGATTCTTTTCGCTCCGGCCATTCCCGTTTATATGCTGGGCGAGCGAGGCCGCGGTAAGCCGGTGCTTCCGCATCTGCACGACAAGCTGATCGCAGCGGTGGTCATTGTCGTGGCGGTCATCTCTCTGTATCTGCACTTTGCCGGCATTGCGCCGATTGTCTAAGACTGCGGTAAGCTCCATCGCTTGGTAAGCCGACGGAGGCATCGCGTGCCGGTGCCGTTCGGTAATCCATAACTGACGTGGGTCTCTATAACGTGCCTTTGGGAGCGCCCACCAAGCCCGCGCAGGTGACATTTGTTACCAGCGCGGGCTTTTGCAGTTGCGGCGAAATGCTGCCGGCAGCTGGGGACGTTCCTTAAGTGCCGGCACCTTGGGACACTCCTTGGATAATCCGTATGCGACAGAGGAAAGCGGATTATTTTGGGTGGCGGCGGCTGCTATTTCAGCGTGGTGCAGGATGCAAGGAGGTTGGCGTAGTCGTCGAGGCTCATTCCGAATGGCCTATCGTCGATTGTCTTTCCGTTCCACTCGCCATATGACCCGCCCCAGACTCGAACTGTATGGCCCTGTGTATTGCCGAGCTCTTTACTAAAAGCGCATCCAACACCGGGCAGGCCATTTGTGTCAGCACAGATGCCGAAGTTTGGACATACGTTTGGGTTGTTTTTTCCGTTTGGATAAAAGCTCTCTTTTGCGGTTACTAGGACCATGGTATATGCGCCCATCCCATCCCCCTGGTCTGCATGGTCGGTTGTTTGAACCGTAAACTGATCGATGGGGAACCAGTCGGGAAGGACCATGGTGAAGTAATCGGTTTCGATGGTCCTTGCCTGCTTTGCTTCCTCGGCCTTCCTTGCCTCTTCCTCCGCCTGGCGCCTTGCCTCCTCCTCGGCCTGCTTGGCTGCCACGGCGTCGTCGCGGCGCTTGGTCGCGGCGGTCGAGAGCGCCTCGGCGTCAATATTGAAGCCGGCCTTCTTGGCGCCCTCGTCCCCCTCTGCGTACTTCTTTGCCGCGGCGATCTGGTCGTCGGTCACTTCGGACGCCTCGACCGGCTCCAGCGCCACGTCGCCCGCGTCGACGGTCTTCTTCTCGGCGGCCTTCTCGCCCAGCTTGATGCTGAGCTTTTCGGTGGGGACGGCATAGATCGTGCCGTCGGTCGCGATGGGGGAGGCGGCGACCTCCGCCTCGTAGCTGCCGCGGCGGAGTTCGACGCCCTCGCCGCTGCTGTCCACGTAGTACACGGCGTCGACCTTCTTGCCGCGCTCCTCCTTGCCCGTAATATGAATCGGCAGCCTGCTCGCGCCCGCCGAGGTGTCCCAGCCCTGGGCAGAGACGCTAAAGCGCACGGCGTGCTTCGCCGCGAGCGCCTCCTGTTCGGCCGCCTGTTGAGCCTGCTCGGGGGCGTAGATGCCGAAGTAGTAGCCGGCGCCGCCGCCCGTGGCGAGCAATACTGCCACGACTGCCACAATCGCGAGGGGTCTCTTTGAGCGCTTGGCCTTCGCCGGCACCGGTGTCGTCGGCTGCGCCCCGGCTGCCGAAGTGGATTGATGGCCGCCCTGCGATTCGGCCGGGGGTTCATATTCGTCAGTGACGGGCTTTCCGCACACGGGGCAGAACCTGGTCCTGTCCTCGACCTTCGACCCGCAATTTCGACAGAACATCTGCAGACTCCCCTCGGTCGGCGCCCGCACGAAGGCTGGGCGCATCTTCATCCGCCTTTATCCTATGCGCGGACTTGCGCCCGTTGTTGCGCAACATCGCCTGGTTCCCTGCGCCCCTCTTCGTTGGCTTAAGTTGCGATGGAATAGTTCCTGATTTGGCAGGCCGAAGACTTAACCAGGGGCTATTCCACCGCAACTTCGTTTTGACCTGTCGTCCGGAAACTGCATCCCAGTTTGAGCGTCGATTCCGGGACCCAGTTTCCGGAACGGATGTGTTGGGGAAGCCGTGACCCGTTTCGAGCGGGGATTCCGGGCCTCCGCGTTCCTAATGCGGAGGCCCGGCTAGCGAAGCCAGTCGCGATCGCTGGACTCCTTAAGCAGATAGATGGGGCGGCCCTTTACTTCGAGGTAAATCTTGGACAGATAATAGCCAATAACGCCGAGGCCGACCGTTAGAAGGCCGCCCACCAAAATAATCACCGTCATGAGGGAGGGCCAGCCGGCAACCGGATCGCCGAAGATTGCGGCGCGCGCGACAACGAACACGAGGGCAAGAAAGGCACACAGGCTGACCACGCCGCCCGCAGCCGTGAGCATCTCGAGAGGCTTGACCGAGTAGGCCACGATTCCGTCCAATGCATAGTGCAAGAGCGACCAGAATGACCAGTTGGTCTCTCCCGCCAATCGTTCGACGTTGAGATATTCGACCCAAACTGTGGGATAGCCGACCCAGCCGAACAGTCCCTTGGTAAAACGGTTGTACTCACCGCAAGACAGGACCGCATCGACGAATCGCCTTGTCATGACCGAGAAGTCCCTCGCGCCGTCGCGCAAATCGAGATCGGTTAGGTGGTTCATCAGCGTGTAGAAGCGCCTGGCGAACCAGGAGCGAATCGGAGGTTCGCCCTCACGCGAGGTGCGGCGGGCGGCCACGCGGTCGTACTCGCCCGACAGAGCCTTCTTGACCATCTGCGGCAGCAGCGCGGGCGGGTCCTGCAGGTCCGCGTCCATCACGGCGACGAGGTCGGAGTGTTTGGCGGCCGCGGTCAGTCCCGCGAACAGCGCCGCTTCCTTACCGAAGTTTCGCGAAAAGGACAGGTAGCTGACCTCGGGATGTGCCGCGTCCAGTGCGCGCAGGACCTCGAGCGTGCGGTCGCGCGAACCGTCGTCCACAAAAACGTAGCGGACGGTGACGCCCATCGGGGCCAGCCTATCGCGCACTACGGCCGAGGTGACGTCGTAGAACGCCTGGACCGTGTCCTGTTCGTTGTGACAGGGCACGACAATTGCAAGGACCTTGGCGGCAACAGGCGCCCAGGTCACGGGGGCGGCCAGCGCGCTGGCCACAGGGTTGTCAGATGCGGACGCGGTTGCAGCTTCGTTGTCGACCATTGTGGGTTCTCGATTCATTACGGTTACGGCGACGGGCGCCGGGGCAGGGTCACTGCGGGTGCGGCGGTTATTTGTGCATGACCGAGATGGTCCACACGTTGGAGCGGTACGGGCGCAAAAACTGTTCATTGGATATCACGTTGGCGCCGCATTCGTCGGCAAACTGCTGGATATCGTTGTTTTTGTCGGCGGTGCCGTTAGAGACGTAGACAAACTTGCCGTGATAGTTATCGAGAAGGGCGGGCAGGTCGGGCGAGAGGGTTGCCTGGGGCGTATAGGCCTCGTAGCCCGGAACTGTGTCGGGAATGCAGATATCTACCTCGGGAACGAGCTGCGATAACGGCCCGGCGGCGCAGATGTTATCGCCAATGTTTCCCGCAGAGAAGACCGGCAGTACGTCGCCGTTGACATCATGCGTGACCTCACGGTAATAGTCGACCACCTCGTTGTTGCGTGGGCTGTAGTCGATTTGCACGTTCCAGTAGCGGGTAATGCCGCCCAGGAGCATGAAGCATGCCGCAGCGAAAGCCGCAAGACGACGACCTCCCATCCTATCGAACTGGGTTGCGAATAGCAGGGCCATAGCCGCAGACGCACAGTGCATGTAGCGTTGCATCAAAATTGACTGGTGCATGGCGACGGACGCGGCACCGGACAAAAGCATCGTGCCGAAGAAGACGACGGCGGCAGCGACAAGAGGATCGACGAGGGCGACAGCCGCGCGGTCCAGGCGATTTGGCGCGGCGGGTAAGGGCCCAACTGGCAGGTCGAGGTCTTTCCTGTTGGCCTGGGCCGCAATGTGGGTGGTGCTTGGACGGAAGCCTGCAATGGTACGGCGGCGCACAAGACCGACGAGTGCCACGACTAGGGCGAGCCAGAAGCAGGCGCGCAAAAGCAGCACCGCAGCCTGCCATGGCAGGCCCTGATTTCTATCAAAGAGGATAGAGATAAGGGTGTCGGCCCTAAGGGGAAAGCCGATAAAGTCAAAGATGGTAAAGGGGAAGCTGAAGGTGATCCAGTAGTTGGAACTGACACCTGAGACCTGGGTTGCCACGGCGTGAATCCAGGGTAAATAGGCGATAAGGCATAGCACAGCACCGACGGCAAAGCGCGCGACGGCCTCCCGATTTCCGTGGCGTCGGGCAGCGATACAGGACGCCAGTAGAATGACCATGCAGCAGAAAGCGGACATCGCGGCGTAATAGTGGGAGTAAGCGGATGCCAGCGCACCGACAAAGGCGATGGACCACCAGGAGAGGGGGACATTCTCTTCCGCTACTACGGCGGCCGCTACGCGTCGGGTATAAATCAGCGTGACGCCCACAAGCAACGCAGCCCACGCGTACATGCGAATGTCGACCGACTCGATCATAGTCCAGGGGCTAAACAGCACGAAGATGGTAAACAGAATGCCCACCCGGTCGCCGCAGTCACGGCGGACGTGGGTCCAACCAAGGAGTGCGAGCGCGGCGGTGCACGCGAGCGAGAGGGCCCTGTAGGCGACGAGATTAGGGCCAAATGCCAGGTAGACGAGATGCAGGACCCAGTAGTACAACACGGGGTGGACATCGGCCGAGCCAATTCGCCAAATGTCAGCGAAGCCATGCTGCACGAGGGCGGTCGAGTAACTCTCGTCAAACCAGAGTTGGCCGTGGAAGGCATCTGCAAGGTTAAGCAGCATGCCCACGGCGAATACAGCCGCAAAGATAAGACGCGCGTGGGGAACAGGACGCTTGGCGGTCGTAACTGTGGTTACCGGCGCCGTGGCATCGACGCTTGAGACGACAGGCTGGTCGGCGGCACTTTGAGACATCGGGGCTCCTGGTACTTCTCGGGTATTTCACAGTTTGCTGGTAGGAGCATAGCTGCTCCCACTGTAGGACAAGTTCATGCCTTCTGCAATTTTAGTAGCGCCTGGGAGACAATTCTTTCCCGGATAAAGTTGCCAAGCAAGAAAAGCGACCTGTCCCCATTGCAGCAATCTGTCGATTGAACATCGTTGTATGTTCGCGCTATCATGCATGGTTAAATTGGTTAGCCATGGCAAACGGTTAGCCATGGTGAACATAAATGCAACGCCCTGTGGGCGCCGGGGGAGGAGCACGGACGTGAGGCTCGATACACTCGAGATTGGAAAGGACGCCGTTGTCGCATCGGTGGCATCGGAC
>OHAP01001757.1_pt1 | contig 13188 bp, 7 predicted proteins | sample 1577171 | NCBI WGS metagenome assembly OHAP01 (sample SAMEA3541489, study PRJEB24748) | human gut metagenome | biome: human gut; feature: human-associated habitat; material: faeces | place: China | collected 2012 | reverse complement strand
CGTTCTTGACGCAAGCCCGTAGAGGCCATTCTCTACGGGCTCTTTTTTTTTTACAATATCCTTTATATCTATATCGGGTAAATGACTTTATCCTTAATACTGATCATACATGGAAGGGCTTATTTTTCACAGACTTTGATTTGGAAATCAGTTAATACTCGTCTATGAGTTCCTTGAGCATCTCCATGTCCGGGTGAGGGAGCGTCGCTTTGGCTTCTATCAATGCCAGCGCCCACGGGGCGTCCTTGTTTTCCTCCCACATCTGATTGTATATTTTCCAATCCTTCTCCGTCATGTTGTCCGGCTTTTCTTTCAGCTTTATAAATGTTGGTTTTCTTATTTCCGCTGCCTCCCTGCGTAAAAAATATCCCCATTGAATCCCGGACAGTCCCAGGCCTCTGATTTCCGGATCCGGCTAATCAATAAACTCCTCCAGTTTCCTCACCGGCAGGGGCTCCCCCACAGCCCAGGGATCCTGGCGGATGATGTTGACCTCCCGGAGCACAGCTGCCACCGCGTCCAGGTCCTCATACTGTTCTTCATACAATTCATGCTTTCCATAATCATTTTCAACGGCAGCCACACCGGCCACAAGCTCCTCCGCTTTTCTTACCTGAGCCAGCTTCTCCTCCCTGCTCACTCCATCTTTGAAAGCATCTTTCAGCCGTGGGACCATCCATTTTTCCAGGGACGGATCACTCACCTTTCTCAAAAGCGTCCTGCGGAACTCATGAAAGAACTTCTCCCTCTCCACCAGACAGCGGAACTTCACGGGGCACACATTTTCGTCGGGATCATCGTAATCCCTGTTTTGACGCACCGCCAGCCCCATAAGCCCTGTGCCGGGCACGGGCTGCAGGGAAATGACTGAACAACGGGTATCGGGATCATAAAGCCAGAACTCCGCCCCGCCCCTTGTTTCAGCCAGGTAAAAAAAGGCCACTACGCCAAGAAGATGCCAGGGATAGAAATCCATCACCTCATTCACCACATGCATCTTTCCGCACCTCATGAGAAAGACGCCATAAGAGAGATATTCTGTCGAATCCGTTCCCGTCACAAAGCGAAAAGAAATCCGCCGCTCCGGCAGATCCTTCCAATCCCCGGAAAAATCCCCCAAAAGCTTCAGATCCGGTATGCCGCCGCCCGAAGTGTCCATCATCACCGGTATCCTGTCCTTAATCATAAGACCCATAAAACCGCCTCCCCGGATAAACGCCCTAAAAAAATCCCTTACCTTCCTCTATTATACTCACAGACTATGACAGGAAATGACATTAGGCAAAAATTTAGAAATATTAAGGGTCAGAGGATTCTGGTGGCCCTTGAAGGGGAAATGACTCACTACATTTTGTGCGTCGCTTCACCCATACAAAATGAGTTCGCTACGCTAGGCTCCGCCACTGAGTTTTTATAAGCCGCCTATTGGCAGAAAACGTACAATCGGGCTTCGCATCGGTCCGGCGATTCATAAGAAGGTCCTTTTGTGGGCAGACTGAGGACCAACTTTGCTTGACTTGTAGCCCCTCTGCGGAGTCTCCACATAGGCAGGAAGGCCCCACGGACCCCGGCTGGAATACGGACTAAGTCCTTTAGAGTCAATTCGACGTGCAGGAGATTCCCCACTTTCGTTTCGTAACACCCCATCACGGTCCCAATCGCGACCTCAGCCGCCAAGCACCCCTACCCGTCATTTCGAGCACAGCCGGTCAACCGCCAATAGGAAAGCCTCTTTAAATTTCACGTTTCCCCTTTAGGTAGCATGGGGACGTAGTTTGTAGGGAAGCAACAGCAACCTGAAAACTGCGTGACACTCTTTCCATCAAAGCGAATGCCACGAAGTGACAAAGGGTGTATTAAGGTAAAAATAATAATGATACTCCCTCGCTATACATGCAGGACTAATATTGGCCAACTTGGAAACTCTATGCAGAGTCTCCACATAGTCGAGAAATCTTCCGCCTCACAACATGTCATCCTGAATGAAATGAAGGATCTCGCTACAAGGAGCAAGTGGCACAAATGGCAATAAATACCAATCGACGGTTTTTTCCCCCCCCGATCCTATCCATGATGCTGACAATATTTATCCCTTATCCGACAAAAAAACAGAAATTTGCTTAATGCTCACAAGCAAATTCCTGCTTTTTCTATTCCTGTTTCTCTTCCCTGTTCGACAGACCCACCTAGTTTGATAAAAAATTCCCACTTACATAATCTACCGACACTACAAATCTTTTACCAATAAAATATATATACCGTCCCTTTCCATGAAGGATGTCGAATATGATATTCCTGCTTCAACCGTTCCATCATCCTTTTCCTTCCTGTTCTTCTGCCAAATCATCTTTATTTTTGTTATACAATACGACTATGTCAAAACTTGTCTCTTCATAAAATTAATGAAATAAAAAGCACCGAACCACAGATGATTCTGAAATTCAGTACTTTTAAAATCATTACAAGTATAGCGTTTTTATTTCCACTGTTCTTCTCTTCCTGCCGGAGTCCATTTTCCAGATGCAAAGAGACTACGATATTCCCCTCTTTTCAATTCTATCAGATAGCGTCCATCAAACTAAGCAGGTTCTTAAAAGAATCTACCTGGTCATAAACCACATCATCTGTTGAGATTTCATTAAAGAGTTTTTTTGCACATTTGATTTTTGCCTGCTCAATGGGGCGAAGTTCCATGCTTTCCATGGTTCCTTTCGTTTCTGCAATGAAGTAGATATGCTTCACCGTTCCCTTTTTGAAAACGATAGCCCAGTCAGGCGCATAGTTCCCTACCGGTGTAGGAATCTGGAAGCCCCGCGGCAGTTTTGCATATACAAGGACCTTATCCTCCAGATCCATATCTTCTGCAAATCTCCGTTCGATTGACTCTTTAGCCGTTCCATCGGCAAAAACGTAATCCTGCACATTTTTCTTAGCAGGGTATGCCTTTGAGAAATCCCTGTTTTTTTCCGCCGTAAAGATAGAAGAGTCATAGGTTCCGGTGGTCTCATTATAGGTGATATCATCTACGATCATAGTCGCTTTTTCTTCATTAATCAGCTTTATGACCTTGGAAATAAATTCTTCCGGATTGGCCTTATACATGGCAAACTTAGCCGGATAAATTTTTTTCAATATCTCTGCCACCGTTCTTCTGGTCAGATGTGTTCCTGCACCTATCTTCCCAATCAGATCATATTTCACCTGAGAGATTTCATGGCGAACAAGGTTGTATGTATGCCTCTCCTCAGCAATAAATCCGGAACCGGACTGTACTGTATTTATATCCCAGTCTTCTCCCTGTGTTCCTTTTGTTACAGTGTATTGGAGCTGTGAAACAAAAAGCTTTTCATCGATGTGTCGTACAGCCTTCTCAATCAGCTCTTTGCTGTCAAAATGGACGGTATAACTCCATTTATGATTGATATAGTTCCAAAGAGTCTGGAACTCCTTCCTATAGAAATTGTCATTAAGAGCATTTTCGAGAACCTTTGTGGCATGACCATTTTCAATCATTCCATCCAGGGCATGTTCATCAAAAATATTATCCACAAGCGCAAAAACAGCTTCACCAATATCCTTCACTTTATCAGACAGCGGAGCTAAAGCATGATTTTCCCTATCTGCATGATACTGCTCTGTTACCTTGCCATCTTCATCAATATAACCGTGTATTGCCAGATAGAAATAAATCGCAGTGGCCTGATCATTGGTAATAGTGATATCCTTACCACCGATTTTAAGCCGTTTGCCTGCAAAATATTCCGGCGACGCTTTTGTAGGACGTTCATACAGATCATCTTTGATTTCACTTTGGAGGGAAGAGACAAAGTCTTTGTATCCATCACTGGCAATGACGGTCAGCTTATTGATTTCCTGCACTTCGGAGCCAAGGACATGCTCATCCATCCGGTCCCCGGATTGATTGACACAGATACGCAGCCCGCGCCCAACTTCCTGACGCTTATTTGTTGTGCTGTCTCCACCATGCTTCAATGTGCAGATTTGGAATACGTTTGGATTATCCCAGCCTTCACGCAATGCAGAATGGGAGAAAATAAAACGCACCGGATTATCCAGAGACAGCAGCTTTTCTTTATCTTTCAAGATGAGGTCATAAGCAGATTCATCATCACTGACATCGCTTCCACGTTTCAATGTAGAATTTACTTTATGTCCCTTCTTATCGATGCTGAAATAGCCGGCATGTGTAGAATGAACATCGATACTCTTCAGATACTGCTCGTAAGGTGTATCAAATAGCGTCAGATACTCATTTAAGATGGCATTGTATTCCTCTTCAAACATCTGCCCGTATTCAGAATTGATTTCATTCCCATCTTCATCATATTTACGGTAATTTTCAACTTTATCAATAAAGAACAGGGACAACGTCTTAATACCGCGGTTATACAGTTCTTTTTCCTTTTCAAAGTGTGACCGAATAGTCTCACGGATTTGGATCCGGCGGATATCCTTTGCGCTCACATCCCCCCGTACTTCACCGGTGTGAAGTGCCACTCCATTTGTGAATGTGAGCACCCCTTTGATAGGATCTATATCGTTGATATGGTATCCACGATACTGCTCCATTCCTTTGGACAGTGCATAAAGGTCATCATCTACGCCGACAATACGGGTAACACGCTTGATGGACTTTTCATTTCTGATTTCAAACTCAAGGCGGGCCATGGGTGGTTTCTTGGGGGAAATCACGATACTTTCCAAAAACAAATACCCATCGGTACCACGCAGATTCTGTATATCAAATCCTTTGACTTCAATTTTCTTTACAAGCTTCAGGCGGTAGGCATCCAGTGCGTCGAGTACATAGACCAGATCATGATGCTCCTTGTGGGTTGCCGAATAATTTAATGTAAAAAGTGGATGAAACTCTTTCAGTGATTCCTGCGTTTTCGTCCCACCCATTTTCTGCGGTTCATCAAGAATAATAATAGGATGATTGGCAGCAATCACATCAATAGGTTTTCTGTTCTGAAAATTTTCCAAAGTCTCCATACGGATTCTTCTTGCATCCTTACCGCGTGCATTAAATGCCTGCACATTGATAATCATGACATAGAGATCTGCACTGGAACTGAAATTATCAATATCCGTCAAATTTTTGGAATTGTATATGAAAAAGCGGGCTTTCTTGCCATACTGTTCCATGAAATGATCCTGCATAGTTTGGAAACTCTTCCGCACACCCTCACGTATAGCAATAGAAGGAACCACTACTATAAACTTACTCCAGCCGTACTGCTTGTTCAGCTCAAACATGGTCTTGATGTAAACATAGGTTTTCCCGGTTCCTGTCTCCATTTCCACATCCAAAGAACAGGCTCCCAAATGTTTAGCAAGCATCCGCGTTTCTTTAATATTATTATGGTTTTGAATATCCTGGATATTTTTCAGCAGTTGGTGAGGGTCAAGAACGATGGATGCATTGGCAAAGCCAAAAAAATCTTCCTCAGGACGGTTATATTCAAAAAGATTCCCATAACCTTCTTCAGAATCAATGTCACGACGATAGCTCATTCTATCCTGAAATGGCTGTCCGGCAAAAACCTTGACCACGCTGTTTACTGCATCGGTCTGATAGTCCTGTATGGTGAATTTAAATTTCATCTCCGCCATATTACAGCACCTTCCTTACTGTTTCAGGACTATAGGTCTCAAATATCTGTTCAAAATTTGCGGCTACACTGTCATCAGCCATGGAGCTGTCACGGAACACCGCATAGAACGGATGCTTCTTCGCAATGGCAGTCACCACATCATCTGTCACGTCCTGATCAAAGCAGGCAATCAAATAGCCATCCGCCACGGAAAACACTTTCTTTCCGGCAATCTCAGTCTGCTCTACCTTTGAAGACAAAAGTACTCCAAGGTCAAGCATAACCTGTATTAACAGATCTTCCGGTGTACGGTCTTCCTTGATATTATCAGCGAAGAGAGATATTTCTTCCTGACTTACTTCAGCAGGTTCATAATACACATCTTTCATATTAGAAGAATCTACCTTAAAGCAGCGGAAGCCGTAATCAATATCTGCACCATTTTCTTCTTTGATTTTCTTACCGGCACGACGAATTCGTTCTTCACCAATGTCACAGATAGTTTTGTAGCCAGATTTATAGGCTTCACTTGCTTCATTTGTTTCTTCAGGTAATTGAACCAGAATATATCTTATTTCTTGCTTAGTATCTGCATTAAATTGCAAGATTGCATGAGCCGTTGTCGCTGAACCGGAGAAAAAATCCAAAACGATGTCATTGGGTTTTAAGTTGGCAATCAGCGCTAATGATCTTATTAATCTTACAGGCTTTGGCCCATCGAATACGCCGATTCCATCAAATAGTGCTTTTGTTTCCTGTTTTGCTTCCTGATTATTACCAACTTCATTTTGGAATAAAATCGAATTCGGTCTTAATCCAGCTTGTACTTCTGATAAAAATGTCTTCTTTCTTGGCGTCCCATTACCATCTTTCCCAAACCAAATCCTCCATCGTCTTTCCACTGTTCAAATGTTTCTCTACTACAACTCCAAAACCTCCCGCTAGGTGGTAATACTTTCTTGCCAGATGGAGTCGTTATTTCATATAACAGACTATCAGAACCTGATTTAGCTGATAGTATAACCGAAGTCCACGGGCCTCTTGGATCATCATCTGGATTTGAGTATCCATTTGGAATTTCGTCTCCTCGTGGCAATAAGCCTATTTTCCAGCCTTTTGGATCATTAAGATAATTATTTTTACAATAACAAAGTATATGATCGTGCATTGTGGAAAAATATGTTGCATCGTTGGATCGAGAAAATTTCTTCTGCCATATCAAATTAGATACAAAGTTTTGTTCCCCAAAAACTTCATCACAAGATTTTCTCATATTCCCTACTTCGTTATCATCGATACTTATAAAAATAACTCCATCTTCACTAAGCAAATCCTTTGCAAGTCGAAGTCTAGGATAAATCATATTCAACCAGTCGGTATGAAAACGACCATTGCTTTCCGTATTTTGAACTAATCGGTTACCTTCATCATCAAATTGGCCACTTCCTTCTTTAACATAACCAATTTTGTTTTGTAAAAAAATATCTTCATATATAAAATCACTGCCTGTGTTATACGGGGGATCAATATATATCATCTTTACTTTTCCCAAATATGTCTCCTGGAGAAGTTTCAATGCGTCCAGGTTATCCCCTTCAATATAAATATTCTCCGAATCTGTCCCACCCGGTGTACCGTCTCTGCCTACAGACTTTTCTTTTTCAAACCTAAGAGTTTTTGCAATGGGCTGATTGGCAAGTACTATCGATTTTCTCTTATCCGGCCAGGTAAACTGGTAGCGTTCCTGTCCATCATCTACAACCTTTGCATTGATTTCCTGCATAAGTACATCTTTATCAATAGCACGAACTACGTTGCCATCCTCATCTATTGTTTCCGTGACAGCATCAGGAAAAAGTGCAGCCAGCTTTTTGTAATTTCCCTCTGCCAAATCCGGGGTATGCATTTTAAGCTTTTCCATGGGTTATTGCCTCCAATTGTTTTTGGTATGCCTGTAATTTTGTATAGAGTTCAAACCGCTTCTTGGGCTGCTGCTCTTTCCATGCAGCAGCATCTGTTTTCCTGATTAATTGATTCAGCCGGTTAATTTCATTTTGGTTCTTCAGCTGTTCATCAATGGTCTGGTTCTTCCGTTCCAACACTTTCGGTGATGAAATGGCAACCTGCCTGACCAGGTCATCCCAGATTTCATCCATGGAGTTTCCATGAAGGGAAAGGTCCCTCTCTTTGTCATCCTCCCATTCTGTGCGATAAAGCCGGCTGTGATACAGAGCAAACTGCCTCTCATTGTCATACTGTAAGAGGAAGACAAGTTTATGAGGGTTCTGTCTTGCTATGGCCTCTACGATTTTTCCATCAAAGTTCCGCTTCTTCATATTGATAGAAAGAAGCATGATCTCTTTAATCTTCGCATCTTTAGCCAGATTCAGATTCTCTTTTGTCAGACTGTTTGATACTATAATGCTTTCCACATCGGAAACAAATTTTGCTTTCAGTGCCGCAGACAGCGGCAGGTGCTTATAAAATGCTTCCTTAGGAATACGACGATGTACAGCAGTACTTTCCGGAAAATCTATCATTTATTTCACCACCATAAAGCAGATCAGTTCAAAATCATCCAGTCCTGAAAAGCCGCCGGACTGGAAGGTCGTCTCTCCGGCAGAGAAGAAACTTTCGATATCTTCTTCATCTTTCGCATCAATAATCGAGCCAATGGCATCTTCCAGAAGTTTGGAAATCTTGCCCATATTTTTTCCGTCTTTAGTTTCTCTATTGAAAATCTTACATAATTTGGGATCAGGCTCTGTTTTGCCCCTTGCCATATGACGCATTTCATCAAGCGTATCTTTCGGCTGCAGGTGATTGGTAATGATCTCACCATCTTTTCCCACATAGACCATATAGAAAGGATGAAGCCGATTTCTGTTTTTGATATTCACCTTTGTATTTACATTTTTCAGGACAAAGATCACACCCGGTTTCCCACCATGGGCCACTGCATGAATGCCAAATGGAATGTGGTCGATATCTTTATGGTCTTTCATGTAATCAAGAAGATCCATTCTAAAGTCATTGAGACCCAGATCCGTGATAGAAACGCCACTTGTCATGTCTTCCAGGTCCACCACTTCTTCCTGCAGTTTCTTCAACTGTTCTTTGCGGTATTTCAGGTCTCCTTTTTCTTCCGGATGGATCGGATCATCATCACCGGTGGAAGTCATGACAGAAATACGCATTCTGGTTTCTACCCGTTCTTTCAGATTGATATATTCATCCAATGTCAGATCTGGCCAGAAGTTTACAAGCTGGATCACTTTGTTCTTACTGCCAATACGGTCAATTCTCCCAAAGCGCTGAATAATTTTCACCGGATTCCAATGGATGTCATAGTTGATGCAGTAATCGCAGTCCTGCAGGTTTTGACCTTCAGAAATGCAGTCAGTACCAATAAGGATATCTATGTTTTTATTCTTGTCCTGTGGATATAAAATATCTCTATCTTTGGATTTGGGTGAAAAACAGGTAAGTACGTGATTCATTTCCGCCTTAAAATTCGGGATAGTTGTCCTGCCTTCCACGGTACCGGTGACAAGGGCTGTATTAAGCCCCAGCTTTTTTGCCTTCGGTGCAATATTTTCATAGAGATACTCTGCTGTATCAGTAAATGCGGTAAAAATCAATACCTTCTTATTTCCCGGATTGATGGGCTTTTCTTCTTTGTCCTGAATGACTTTGATCAGCTGGTTCAGCTTGTAGTCATATTCCGGTGTAATATCTTCCACCATGTTGATAAGGACAGAAAGTGTATCAATATCCGCTTTAATGTCCCTCTCCCAGGAAACATAGTCCATGTCATGCAGATCAATCTTCACCTTTTTCCCAATGGCAAAGAAATCTGTATTCTGGTCATCATCATCAAATTCCGCCGCTTCCCTGGAAAGATCTGTCATTTCATCCAGATTTCCTGTACCATATTTCATGAATTTCATGATGGCCTGATCCGTGTCACAAAGGTACTGGTACACACGTTTTACTGTCAAAAGGAAGGAGTGAACAGAGCTTTCCATCCGCTTCAGGAGATTGATGCTCATGAGACGCTGAATACCGGCTTCACGACCTTTGCGGAAATTTTCTGTTTCTTCTTCAGATAAATATTTAGGGAGCCTGCTGGGAAGGATGAACTTGGTAGGCGTGTAAATTGTCAGTTTTAAGTTGGAAAGACATTCATAGACTTCCTTGTAGTTAATGGCGTCTTTCAGATCCGTCAGCTTTGGATAAAGAGAGATTGGTTTATTGCGCTTTGGAAAATCTCCAATATCCTTTGTATCATAGTACGTCTGTATATGATGCCGTGACCTAGCGATGGTGACCGAATCAAGTACTTCAAAAAAATCGAAATCCAGCCGTGAAAGAAGGTTCTGTGTAATTCTTTCTTTTTCCGGCAACTTGCACCAGGCGTTATAAGCTGTCTGTGCCTGCCGGAAGATGGTATCGATATCCGATTTCGTATTCAGTTTTTCATTGATTTCTTCCGGATTTCCTTCATAGGCCAGTGCCAGCTGGTTTCTCAGATCATAGAATCGATTATTAACCGGCGTTGCCGAAAGCATAAGTACTTTCGTCCGGACCCCTGGTTTAATCACCCGATTCATCAAACGCATATATCGATTTTCTTTTTCGCCGCCATGGGAATTGGTACCGTTGCCGTTTCGAAAGTTATGGCTCTCATCAATGACTACAAGATCATAGTTACCCCAATTAATACGGTCGATAGGAAGGCCGATGGCTGTCTTTCCACTATTTCTGGAAAGATCTGTATGGTAGAGCACATCGTACCGGAAGCGGTCAGCCGCAAGCGGATTATTGACCAGATTACCGCGATAAGTCATCCAGTTTTCAGACAGTTTCTTAGGACAGAGCACAAGCACATTCTTATTGCGGCCTTCGTAATATTTAATCACTGCAAGAGCAGTAAACGTTTTCCCAAGGCCAACGCTGTCTGCAAGAATGCAGCCATTGTACTGTTCCAGCTTATTTATAATGCCAATGGCTGCATCTTTCTGGAAGTTATAAAGTTTATGCCAAATCACGCTATCCTTAAATCCTGTAGCTTCATTTGGCAGGACATCTTCTGAAATATCATTCAGGAATTCACTGAAAATGTTATACAATGTCATGAAATAAATGAGTTCTGGAGAATTTTCCTGATAAACCGTTCCGATCATATCGATGACATCATTTGTTACATCCTTCAGTTTTTCCCCATCGTTCCATACGGTATTAAAAAGTTTCAGGTATTCCTTACTAGACGGATTTTCAAAACGAGATACCATATTGCTGATATTATTCCCACGTTCGCAGCCCAAGTCCACGGCGGTAAAAGAATTCATAGGCATATACGTGTACGAATCTTCCGAGTTTTCCACTATAAGAAAATTATTCATCCCTTCTCTTGTAGTATTGGTTCGGAAAGATGCTTTTCGACTCATCCAGCCTGCGCATTCCTTTGCAACTGCCTTTTGTTTTAATTCGTTACGAAGCCGCACTTCAAATTCTGTACCGTACAGACTTTTCTCGCGATGTAGACGGGAGATATAAAATTCTTTCCGCTCTTTCGGTGTTTTTTCTGCTACAAAAGTAGGTGACGTAAAAATGAACCGGAATTCCTCACATTTTTCCAATTCCTCTTTCAGCACCTGATAGGCATAAATAGAAAAACAAGCTGCTGCAATTGAAATTTTGCTGCCAGATTTTATTTTCTTTACAAGATCATCTTTGACAACCTTGGTCGTATTATTAAATATCTCCATCTATCTGCTCCGTTCCTTGACATCTCTGAGCGGCCCATCTTTTCTCCTGATCGTCGTCCTATACAATCACAACTATATTTAGAAACTTACATGGAAGAACCGTCACCCTATCAAAAGTGCACAAAAAGGCTATATTATGTTTATCTTAGCACATACGCAAGTTCTTTGAAAGAAAACATAAGGTCTGTAAAACCCCGACAATAACGGTAAAAACAGGGAATCAGCACACATAATTCCGAGCTCTTCTTCCAACTTTATAAAACAGATAGAATAAAGGCAGTATCTCTCTTTTAAAAGACACTGCTTAATTTTTTAATTAGTATTTAAATTTGCCCTCTGAGCAAAACGAACACATCCATTGGCACTCAGGGTCATCAGGCTCAATAGATGCTATATGCCCCTCTGCTCCACAGGCACACGACCCCTCTTGCATTCGAGAATATAACCAAGCCTCGCAAAATACTCAACCACAGCTACCAGACCTTTCCACAAATGTCACTCTTTTCTATACACCTTCGTCTCATACCCATCTGCCCTGAGCAGCAGGCCGGGCATCCAGTCCGGCGTTCTTTCCATGATGGCCGTGATTTCTTCCACCTTTGTCCCTTCCGGGCATTCCACGATCACTTCGTCGTGCACATGGCCGCAGATATCATACTTTTTGAGATTTCCCATGGCATAGGCAAGAATATCCCTGGAAATAGCCTGAATGATATTTTCCACGAATTTGGGGCCGTAGGATTCGATGCGGCTCCATTTCCTTGCTTTGTCCAGTCCCATGTAGGTGATAACCGGTTTCCCATAGCTTTCTCCTTTGAGCGCTGCGCCGGGATAGGCGAGGCGGCGGCCTGAGGGAAGGCGGATGAAGAGGATCCCTTTTTTCATGTAGAAGGTAAGGGGTCCTACTCTGGCGATACGGCAGTGTTCTATGGCCTCTCTCACTGCTCTATCTACCTGCCACCAGTAGGAAACGATGTGGGCATTAGTGCAGCGCCAGGCTTTCACAAGAAGCGGAAGTTCTTCGGAAGTAAGCCCCATGTCCAGGGCGCCCATAGATTTTAATGCTCCCACGCTTCCGCCGTAGCCAAGGGCCAGTTCTGCGATTTTCCCTTTCTGCCGGAGGTCACTGTTGATACCGCCTTTTTCTACCGGCCTATGAAACATGGCTTCTGCTGAAGCGGCGTAAATATCTCCATCATTTCGGAAAACTTCCATGCGCCATTTTTCCCTGGCCATGTAGGCCAGTACCCTTGCTTCGATTGCTGAGAAATCGGAGACGATGAAGGTATGTTCTTTCTGTGCCACGAAGGCGGTGCGGATGAGCTGGGAGAGGGTATCCGGCACGGAGCCATAGAGGAAATCCATTTTCTCATAGTCTCCTTCCATCACAAGGTCTCGGGCCAGGAAGAGATCCTCCAGGCTGTTCCGGGGAAGGTTCTGGAGCTGGATGTGGCGGCCCGCCCAGCGGCCGCTTCGTGCGGCGCCGTAGAAGCGGAACATGCCTCTCGCCCTGCCGTCTCTGCACACCGTTTCTTCCATGGCGCTGTACTTGGCCAGGGACGATTTCTGCACCTGTCCATAGAGGAGAAGTGCTTCCTTCACCGTGCCGGCGGATGAGGCAAGAAGCCGGGCCGTTTCCTTTTTTGTAAGTGAATCGGCCTTTTTTCCATTGGCAGAAAGCCATGCTTTCATCTGGCAGGGAGACTTGGGATTCAGAAGCCCTGTGAGGTGCTTCAGCCGTCCCAGAAGATCCATGCCTGCCTTCTCTCCCATGGCAAGGGCGGCCTTCACAAAGGGAC
>OHAP01001748.1_pt1 | contig 13205 bp, 10 predicted proteins | sample 1577171 | NCBI WGS metagenome assembly OHAP01 (sample SAMEA3541489, study PRJEB24748) | human gut metagenome | biome: human gut; feature: human-associated habitat; material: faeces | place: China | collected 2012 | reverse complement strand
CACCGGTGGAACAGGGGTTTTGGGAAAGGCTATTGCCGCCCATTTGGCAGAAGAACTTCCGTCCTGACCGTGAGTATCTCCAGTTCCGGCTTTGTGTAAGCTGCTTTCATCAGATAGGGGTTTTATAGCTGAATCGGGACGGCTGTCACCTCCGTCCCGATAGCTGCATTCATGTCGCCGAAACTATTCGACCGTGTAGGTGAAGTCCGCGAACTCGACGTGGTAGGCGCCGCCCGTGCTCAGTATCTTGACCATGATCCGCTGTCCGTTCGTGACCGTGAACGTGTGGGTCTGAACTCCCGACTTGCATTCCCTGTCGTTGCCGTTCAGAATGTTATTCCGGTCGCGGAGCCAAGCTTCCGTAATCGGGCCGTTGCCCGTTACGCCGATCCGATATTTTATATTCACCAATGCCCGGTTGGTCGCTACTTCAAAGGATATTTTCACGGTTTTCGAACCGTCGCACTGGATCGGAGCCGTCACGAACGCGCCGTTGTTGTCGTCGTTGAATCCTGCCGGAACCTGCAGCTGGATGCGGTTTTTCTTGAGTTTGTCGTCGCCGTTCCTGTCGCTTTTGAGCTCTCCGCGGTAGAAGTACCAGCCGTCGAAGATTCCGTCCGGATCGTACTGGGGATCGACGAAATAGAATCCGTTGCACGGCCATTTTCATTCCGTTCACCACACAGGAGCTTTATCAGTCTAGCAAGGAAAGCCTGTATTACGGCCTGAACGCGCTTTCCAACAACCTCATCATGGTGGACAGAAAAAAGCTAAAAAATCCGAATGGCCTTATCCTCGGCACTCCCGGCTCCGGCAAAAGTTTCTCGGCAAAACGTGAAATCGCCAACGCATTTCTCGTGACAGACGATGATATTATTGTGAACGACCCCGAAGGCGAATACTCCCCGCTGGTGAATCGGCTGAAAGGTCAGGTTATCAAAATCTCGCCCAACAGCACCCAGTTCATCAACCCGATGGACATTAACGCCAACTATTCAGAGGAAGATAACCCGCTGTCCCTGAAAGCAGACTTTATTCTTTCCTTGTGTGAACTGGTGGTCGGCGGCAAGGAAGGTCTGCTCCCGGTGGAAAAGACGGTCATTGACCGTTGTGTCCATTTGATCTACCGCAAATATTTCGCTGATCCCTGCCCGGAGAATATGCCGATCCTTGAGGATTTGTACAATGCCCTGCTCCAGCAGGATGAAAAAGAAGCCCATCATGTTGCCACGGCTCTGGAAATCTACGTCAAGGGCAGTCTGAACCTGTTCAACCACCGCACCAACGTGAACGTCAATAACCGAATTGTCTGCTATGACATCAAGGAACTGGGCAAGCAGATGAAGAAGCTCGGTATGCTCATCGTGCAGGATCAGGTCTGGGGGCGTGTCACTGCCAACCGCAGCAGCGGAAAGTCCACCCGATATTATATGGATGAGATGCACCTCCTCTTAAAAGAAGAACAGACTGCGGCTTATTCCGTGGAGATTTGGAAGCGTTTTCGCAAGTGGGGCGGCATCCCGACTGGATTAACGCAGAATGTCAAAGACCTGCTTTCTTCGCGTGAAGTCGAGAATATTTTTGAAAACTCGGACATGATTATCATGCTCAATCAGGCCGCTGGCGACCGTCAGATTTTGGCAAAGCAGTTGAACATCTCGCCCCATCAGCTTTCCTATGTGACCCACTCCGGCGAGGGCGAAGGGTTGCTGTTCTTCGGCAATGTCATTCTGCCCTTTGTTGACCGTTTCCCGACTGACCTTGAACTCTACCGCATTATGACCACCAAATTGGGTGAAGTGTCGGAGGGTGCGCAGAAATGAGCAATCCAAAGCTGAACTTCAAAGATGATTCTTCTGCAAAGAAAACCCGTTCTCCCCCGAAGAAAGCGAGGGTCGAACAGTCCACGCCCAAAAAGAAAAAACTGAAACTTGATGCAGACAAGGCCGCAGAGAAAGCCCAGCACTTGCGTTTTGGCAAAGCAGAACTGACCCCGGACGAACTGAGCCGTTTGAGCAAGGCGCAGAAACGCGAGATGTTCACTGCTCATGCCGCCCGGTCTGCGGCGCATCGGGAAATCGACCAGTACGAGGGAGATAATGTCGGTGTGCAGGCTCTAAGCGAGGGCGAAAAAACTGCCGGGAATGTCAGGGACATTTCCAAAAGCCGCTATGCCCGGAAGCTGAAAAAGAAAGCCAAGATGCAGGGCAAGAAGAAAACTTGCACCACAAAATCTGCCGCACAGGAAGCAACTGCGGCACAAAATGCAGGTGCATCCGGCACCAGCGAGGGGGCTTCCAACTGGCTCTCCCGATGGAAACAGCGGCAGGAAATCCACAAGAACTACTATGCTGCTGCCCGGTCAGGCGGCACAGCGGCGCAGACTGCTGGCGGCAAAAAGGCTGCATCCAGCAGTGCATCTGCGGCACGGTCTGGCGTAGAGCAAGTGGTGGACAAGGGCAAAAGTGTAGTCAGCACGGCAGTAAACGGCCTTATGACTGCGGCGAAAAGCAACGCGCACGTTCTGGTGATCGTGGGCGTTTTTGTTTTGCTCATTCTTATGGTCATGTCGGGCTTTTCCTCCTGCGGCATCCTCTTTTCGGGCGGCACACAGGTGTCCGGGCAGACCATCTACACCGCCGAGGACAGAGATATTCGCGGTGCAGAGCAGGACTACAAGAAGCTGGAAAAGGAACTGGACAAGAAAATCAAGCGCACTCCGCAAGACCATCCGGGCTACAACGAGTATCAATACCATCTTGACCCCATCGAGCATAACCCATGGCAGCTCACATCTTTCCTGACTACCCTGTATGATGATTACACCCGGTCAGAGGTGCAGGGCAAGCTGAAGGAAATCTTCAAAAAGCAATATAAGCTAACGACATGGGTGGAGGTGCAGATACGGTACAAAACCGTGTGGGTCATCAGTCCGGCTGGAATCCCGGTTCCTACGCAAGTGCCGTATGAATACAAGATTTTTCACACCAAGCTGGAAAACAAAGGTCTGGAGGTCGTTATCCGCGAAGAACTGACCGAAGATCAGTGGAAGCGGTACGAGATTTTTCAGGATACGCTGGGTGGTCGGCCATACCTGTTCAACGGTGGATTGCCGCCCGGTGGCTCAGATGGCTCCGGCACACCCGGCATCGACTATACCGTTCCTGCGGAAGCACTGACTGACAGCGAGTTTGCGGCCATCTACGAGGAAGCAAAGAAATACGTTGGCACACCCTACGTTTGGGGCGGTTCCACCCCGGAAACGGGCTTTGACTGCTCCGGCTACGTCTGCTGGGTCTACAATCAGAACGGCTACGATGTTGGCCGTACCACTGCCAACGGCCTATGGAACAAGTGTCAGCACATTTCCGAAGCAGAAGCGAAACCCGGTGATCTGGTTTTCTTCAAGGGAACGTATGACACCCCCGGCATGAGCCATACCGGGATTTATCTCGGCAACGGCATGATGGTGTCCGCTGGCGACCCCATCAAATACGCAAATATCCACTCGTCCTACTGGGAGAAGCATCTCGCAGGATTTGGACGGCTTTCAAAATGAAATGGAGGGTTTACTATGAGCGAAAAACTGGAAAAACTGCGCGCAATGCTCGAAAAAGAGAAAGATCGGCGCATCAAGCTGAACAACCGCATCGAGATTCTGGAACGGAGGATTCAGGAGGCCGAAGCCGCCGAAGTGAACGAGATGGTGCGCACCGCCAAGGTCACACCGGAGCAGCTGGCTGCACTGTTACGGCAGTCCGCCACTTCCACCCCGAACCCGGCTGCTTTGGCCGCTGTGGGCGCAACTTTCGACAAGGAGGATGATTCGGATGAAGTTTAAGAGATTTGGCGCACTGCTGGTGTCGGCGGTGCTGTGCATCGGCATGGCAGCTCCCGCTTTCGCCTTTGAGGGCGATTCCACCCCGGTGGAACAGCCTGTTCTGCCGGAAATCGTGGAGGAAGATACTGTTACCATCACGGATGAGGAATCCGGCGCACTGACCCCGGAGGGCAATCTGACGCTGGTGGACGACTACTACACCAATTATTCGGACGGTTCCGGCCAGCAGTTCATTACGCTTGTCAGCAAGTCGGGTGCGACTTTTTATCTGGTCATTGACCGAAACAGCAAAGGGGCGCAGACCGTCCACTTTATGAATCTGGTGGACGAAGCAGACCTTTTGGCTCTGATGGAAGAAGATGCTGCCGATGCTTATACCGCTGAAAAAGAAGCTGCGGCAAAAGCTGAACAGGACAAGCTGAAAGCCGAGGAAGAAGCCAAGAAAGCCGCAGAAGAAGCAGAGAAAGCGGCGAACGCACCCAAAGAAAACAAGGTCACAAAGTATGCTGCGGCGTTTCTCGGTGTCATTGCCCTGATCGCACTGGCGGCTGGCGGCGGTTTCTATTTCTTCATCCAGCAGAAGAACAAGAAGCAGGCTGAAAAAGAAGCCATTGACCCGGATGCAGACTATACAGAGGATAAGGGCAGCTTTGAGATTCCCCCGGAGGATGATTCCGATGAAAACACTTCTGAGGAACAGGACGTGACACCCATCTGATTTTAAGGCGGCGTTCTGCCGCCTACATATCGAATCCGAAACAGATTGGAGGGATTGTTTATCGCAAAATTGATCGTGACCGAAAAACCATCCGTTGCCATATCTTACGCCAAAATTTTAGGTGTGCATGGGCGGCAGGATGGCTACCTTGAGGGCAACGGCTATCTTGTAAGTTGGTGTGTCGGGCATCTGGTGGAACTTGCGCCGCCCAGTGCCTACGGGGAGCAGTATGTAAAGTGGAACATTGCAGACTTGCCCATCCTGCCGGAGAAATGGCAGTATCTGGTGTCTGCCAGCACCAAAAAACAGTTTGGCATCCTGAAAAAACTCATGCATCGGGCAGACGTTAATACTGTGGTGAACAGTTGTGACGCAGGACGTGAGGGCGAACTGATCTTCCGGCTGGTGTATGAGCAGGCCGGATGCAAAAAGCCTGTTTCCCGGCTGTGGCTGTCCAGCATGGAGGATTCCGCTGTCCGGGCGGGCTTTGCAAATCTGAAACCGTCAACAGAATATGATGCGCTATATCAGGCTGCACTCTGCCGGGAACGTGCCGATTGGATGGTCGGCATCAACTGTTCCCGGCTTTTTTCCTGCCTGTATGGTCGGCCTTTGGCGGTGGGCAGAGTAATGACCCCGACACTCGCCATGACGGTGGAGCGCGAAGCCGCCATTGCCGCCTTTGTGCCGAAAAAATTCTACACGGTGGCTCTGGAACTGACCAGCGGTTTTGTGGCATCCAGCCGCCGCATTTCTGAAAAAGCGGCAGCTGAAAAGCTGCTTGCGGGGTGCAGAGAGGAGATGGTGTCCACGATCCAGAAAATCACGCGCAAGGAAAAGGCCGAAAATCCGCCGCCGCTTTATGACCTCACCACGCTCCAGCGCGATGCCAACCGCCTGTTGGGATACAGTGCGCAGCAGACGTTGGACTATGTGCAGTCGCTTTATGAAAAACAGCTCACCACCTATCCGCGCACCGATAGCTGCTATATTGCTGACGAGGATGAGGAAATGCTGGAAGAGCTGGCCGAGGAATTGGAAGATTTTCTCGGCTTTGTCAGCGAGGATGCCGACGATGATGTTCCCCGGACGCGGCGCACCGTCAATCGGCAGAAAGTCACCGACCACCACGCTATCCTGCCTACTCGTAGTATGCTGCAAGCCGATTTGGATGCTCTGCCCAAGGGCGAACGGAACATTTTGAAGCTGATTATCGCCAGAACCTTGATGGCAGTCAGCAAACCTTTCCGGTATCTGGAAACTCTGCTCACCACCGAATGTGCAGGCGAAGAATTTACAGCCAAGGGCAAAGAGATTCTGGAAGAAGGCTGGAAAGCGGTGGAGCGCAAGGTTCTGGCCGATATTCTGAACCGCAAAAGGGAGTTCACTGCTCTGCCGCAGGTGGAGGAAAGTGAGTGCGGCATTCTCAATGCAGAACTGAAAGAGGGACAAACGTCCCCTCCGAAGCATTTTACCGAAGATACGCTCCTGCACTCGATGGAAACTGCCAGTGCGGACAGTATGCCGGAAGGCGTGGAGCGTCAGGGCATCGGCACTCCGGCCACTCGTGCCGCCACCATCGAAAAGCTGGTACAGAAAGGCTTTCTGGAGCGCAAGGGCGACAAGAAAACAAAGGTGCTGCTGCCCACCGACAAAGGCAAAGCCCTTATCACGGTGATGCCCGAAGAAATCCAGTCCGCTGATATGACCGCCGACTGGGAAACAAAACTGCTGCGCGTAGAGCGCGGCGAAATGGAGCCGGAAACATTTATGACTGAAATCAACGATATGATCTCCTCGCTGGTAAACACCACCGAGGCCGTGAAAGGAGCGAGTGCGCTTATGAAAAACAAAGTGATTGGTGTCTGCCCGAACTGTGGCAATTCCGTTGTGGAGCGTGAAAAGGGGTATTTCTGTGAGAACCGCGAGTGCCGTTTCGTGCTGTGGAAAGATAACGCTTTCTTTAAGCGGCTGGGCAAGCGGATGGACGCTCATGTAGCGGACAGGCTGCTGCGGGATGGCCGAGTGCGCCTGAAAGACTGTAAGAGTTCCAAGGGCAAGACCTACAATGCTACTGTCCTGCTGTCCACCGAAGCCGATGGCCGCAGCAAGTTTTCGCTGGAATTTGAGGGTGGCCGCTGATGGAGCAGAAGAAGGAAGCAATCTACCTCATCAATGATGAACGCTATCTGCACCTCCGGGAGAACGGCGCAGGTGTCGGCTTTGCTACCTATAATAAGGTGACGGGCGAACCTCTGGAAAGCGGGCAGATCTCCGAAAAAAATCTGCCGCCGAATGGCAGGAACATGATGTCTGCTGCCCGGAACTGGTATCTGTTTGAACTTTCGGACGATGACCGTAAGGCCATCCAACTTGAAAGCGTAAAAATCCTTGAAACCATCCCGCAGGCTGGCATCGGCAGGCGGCGTATCTGGGAACCCGAAACGATACCGCCCGATATTCGGCTCATCAACAGCTATTACGACGATCTTCACCGCGTTCCTGATGGTGGTGTGATTCAGGTGGACTACCCGGATGGCCGTAGTTTTACGTCACGGCTGGAATATCTGGACGATTACCATTTTGACATGGGTGGTCTGGGCAATGTGTTCCACATCTGCCAGTTTGCTGAGGTGATGGAACGCAATGGAGCCGACTATTACCCAGAGATTCAGACACAGGATGAACAGGGCGCATGGGAATTGGGCGGCAAGGGTTATCTTGCCATCCAATCTACCGATGAGGGCTGGAACTACACCATTTACCACAGCGACTTCTCCGTGATGGATGGCGGTCAGGTCGATGCCCCGGAACTGACGATTCAGGAAGTCCGGGAGCAGATTCTGGAAGCGCACCACATGGAAAAAGGTCGGCGGCTGTTGCAGGATTATGATTTTGTGATGGACAGAGCCGCAGAAGCTGAAAAATTGGGGCTGAACCAGCGGCACTCTACGCTGGAAAAGCTGGCTGCTCTTGCTGGCACAAAAGAAAAATGCGCTGCCCCGGAGTGCAGCCCTATCGGGTGCAGGAAAGCGAGGGATGCTCATGAACTTTAATGGTGAAGAACTGATGCTGATGATCCTCTACAATCCCGGCACCCGGCTGGGGCTGATGCAGGAGCTGCGGCTCATGCAGTGCTACCTGATGCCCGATGAAACCGCCCTGCGAGAATTGTCCGAGCAGGTCATTGAAAAGCTGAAACTTATGACCGATGCTGAATTTGCCGAGTTGGAATTTCCGCTCGACTAAATTTTTGCCGCCGCTTGGCGGCATACATATCCTCTTTTGTAATGGCAAACAATATGGTATAATTCAAATGATATAGCTATTTCATAGCCAATCTATATGGAGGATACTATGACTGACGAAGAACGCGAATCCAAACAAGGCTCTATTGATATCAGAAAATTGCCTGGATATGAAGTCAATATTCGTTTGACTTCATTCATAGATGCCATTTTAGTGTGTAATGCCAATGCCGTAAGTTTCCGAAAATGGCACGATAAGATAAACACCCCTGCTCTTGTGGTGATGCTTAAGGAACCAGCAAATTATTCCCTACGCCATGAAACCAATCTCGAACTTCAGCGACAATTTTCAAATTTCTTGATGTCAGCATTTGCAGTAAGAGATCACTGGTATGCACTCAGAAATGAATATTACATCGGCACAGCAGTGAATGAAAAAATAAACGCGTTCACAAGTGAAACGTTTGGAAAAAATGAGTTGGCATCTTTTATGCACGATTTCAGAAATTATATTACCCATAAAGGCTATCCACTAGTCAGTCAAACATTTTCTGAAAAAGATCATCGCCTTATTAACGATGTCCGTTTTGAAAAAGAGCAATTATTAGAGTACAAAAAGTGGTCTACACTTTCAAAACAATATATAAACCGTATCGAGAATAGCATTAGCCTTATTAGTTGTGTTTCGGAATATTCGGAAATTCTCAGGCTCTATTATTATACTCTCGTTAAAATGCTCGAAGAGTGGCATAAAGAAGATCTTTCATTACTCAAACACTATAAAGATTCATACGGCTTAAAAATCAACATCGTTCAAACAAAACTCCCTCAATAAAATATATTCGTATGCGAGTGGTATCGACCACTCGTTTTTTATTTTTACAAAAAATGAAAGGAGGAACGCCATGCCAAATAAAACGCAAGAATACCTCAACCTTGCCCAGCAAACGGCAAAAGAGCTGACTCGGTATTGGGAAAACTGGACGGACTACCTGACCACTGCATCCCGGCTGTACAAGTACAACTATGCAGACCAGCTCATGATTTACGCCCAGCGGCCTGATGCCACCGCCTGCGCCAGCTTCGACCTCTGGAATGATCGCATGAATCGCTATGTCCGGCGCGGCTCCAAAGGCATCGCCTTGTTAGACCAGTCCAGCAGTGTGCCGCGTCTGCACTATGTTTTTGATGTGAGCGATACCGGGGTGCGCCGCAATTCTCGTGACCCGGAGGTGTGGCAGCTCGGCCCCGATCTGATGCAGCCTGTGTCGGAAATGCTTGCCAGAGAGTACGGTGTTCAGCAGGAAAATCTCGGCCAGCAAATCGCGGACATCTGCGGCAGGCTGGTGGATTCCTATTGGGATAACAACAGCGGTGACATTCTCGACATCGTTGACGGCTCTCTCCTGATGGGGTATGATGAAGCCGGACAGGAGTTCCAGTTCAAATCTGCCGCCGCAATCAGCATCACCTATGCTGTTCTCGAACGCTGCGGCTTTGAGCCGGAAGGTCATTTTGACCGGGACGATTTTCAGGCGATCTTCTCCTTTTCCACTCCTGCCGCTGTGTATGCACTGGGCACCGCAGTCAGCGAGTGCAGCCGTGGGCTGCTGCGCAGCATCGAAAGAACTGTAAAGACGACCATTCGCCGTCGTAACGTAGAAAGGAGCCAATATGAATATGAACAGCAGGAACGTGACCTACTCGAAAGTCGGAGATTATCTGCTTCCGAACCTGACCCTGCCCCAGCAGGAGAAAGCATTGGGCAAGTACGGGCGACTGCGCCGGACTTACCTGATGAAGCATCGCCCGGTACTGTACAACTCGATGCTCCTGTCGGGAACTCTGCATCCGCACCTGTTGGAAGTGGAGCAGAGCGCGGAGAGCCGGATACAGCAGACCATGCAGAAGCTGCTGGAGCAGAATCCGGCTCCGAACAAAGAGCAGCATCAGATGGAGTGGGTGCAGCACATGAACAGCCTGAACGCACAGGCCGAGGAACTGGTGATGAACGAGCTGATTTACAGCTAAGTTTCTTCGACACCCACATTCCTACCGAAGCGAAACAAATTGAATCCATCGACCAAGCGGAGAGCGAAAAATCGCCCTCCGCTTTCTCTTTGTCACAGGCCGACATTGAAAATGCTCTGCGGAGAGGCTCCAACTTTGAAAACAGCAAACTTCGGATATGGAAAATTTATCAGTTGCAGCCTGACCGAAACCTCCGGGCAAAAGCTCTTGCCAAAGAATATGCTCCAAACGGACCCGGTGGCTCCTCGCACACCTATCTGGATGGAAGTCGCGGCTGGCTTGACCATGACAGCAAGGGCTTGACGTTTGAACACTATCCAGACCACCAGAAAATTCTTCTTCGCTGGAATCAGGTCGAAAAGTATATCGACCTGATGATTCAGTCTGACCGCTATCTGTCCGACAAAGAAAAAAGAATCATCGACTTTCCCCTTGAACTGAACGACACCAGTGCTGCCGAATACACTGCATTAAAAGAGCAGTACCCGGACACTCTCATTGGTTTTGAAGCTGGCGGCAATTTTATGTTCTATGGCGAAGATGCCGCCAAGGTCGCAAAAATCATCAACAGTGCTTTGTTCATGAGAAACACTGCACTGGGCGAAGTTCAAATCACGGGCTTTCTCCCTAGCTTATGGGCAAAAAGAGCAAAAGAATTGTGGTCTGCGGGCAATGATGTGTACCTTGCCGGGTTAAACGAGGATGGCACTCACCACCAGACCAAGCACTTGCGCAAAGAGGACTATCTGCCCATCGGCTCCGTTATCAATATGGATGACCGGAAATTTCGGGTCGATAGCGTGGATTTTGACAAGGACAAAGTTTCCTTGCAGGATATGGCTCTGGCCGATGCCCGGATGCCGATTTTCCGGGAAGAGCCGCTGACTGTTGTCCGGGAACTGTACGAACAGCAGGATGAAGCCCTTGATACTGCTCCAGAAAAAACTCCCGATTACAATGTCGGTGATTCCGTTGTTGTAGACCTTCCAACCCGAACCATCGAGGGAACTATTGGCTATGTAGGCGAAACCGATGTGCGCATCGACACCAGTGCACAGGGCTATTCGTGGAGCAATGAGGTACTGAACAAGCAGCAGTTCGAGGATGGACTGCGGCAGGATGAGCCGGAACTTTCCGATGAAGAACTGGATAAGCTGCCCACCTCTGTGGAAGTTAACGGCGAATGGCAGACTTTCCCGGATGCCGCTGCCGCAGACAAAGCTCTGAACGCCGAACCTGTGCCGGAAGCTGCCGGAAACTTCCACATCACGGACGATCATCTGGGCGAGGGCGGCGCAAAACAAAAATATGCCCGGAACGTTGAAGCCATCCGCACCCTGTTCCAGTTGGAGCAGGAGCATCGTGGAGCCACCGCCGAGGAACAGCAGATTCTTTCGCAGTATGTCGGCTGGGGCGGTCTGCCGGATGTCTTTGACCCAGACAAGGGCAACTGGGCAAAAGAATATTCCGAATTGAAAGGTCTGCTTTCCGAGGACGAATATGCTGCTGCCCGTAGTTCCGTTCTGAACGCCCACTACACCAGCCCTACCGTTATCCGCGCCATCTATGATGCAGTCGAGAAAATGGGGTTCCGCAACGGCAACATTCTGGAGCCGAGCATGGGCATCGGCAACTTTTTTGGTATGCTGCCGGACACCATGCAGGACAGCCGCCTATACGGTGTGGAGTTGGACAGTGTCACAGGCCGTATCGCCCAAAAGCTCTACCCGGATGCCAACATTAAAGTTGCCGGATTTGAAACCACTGACCGCCGCGACTTCTATGACCTTGCAGTGGGCAATGTTCCTTTTGGCCAGTACCGGGTAAACGACAAGGCGTACAACAAATTAGGTTTCAGCATCCACAACTATTTCTTCGCCAAGGCCATCGACCAAGTGCGTCCGGGCGGCATCGTGGCATTCGTCACCAGTCGCTACACGCTGGACAGCAAAGATTCTTCTGCCCGCAAGCACATTGCCGAACGTGCTGATCTGCTGGGTGCTATCCGTCTGCCGAACACTGCGTTCAAAGCAAACGCAGGAACAGAAGTCGTCAGCGACATTATTTTCCTCCAAAAACGTGACCGCCCTATCGACCATGAGCCGGACTGGGTGCAGCTTGGCAAAACGGAAGATGGCTTTGCCATCAACAGCTATTTTGTAGACCATCCAGAGATGGTGCTGGGTGAACTGACTTCCGAAAGCACCCAGTATGGCCGGGAGGAATGCACTGTGCGTCCCATCAAGGGCGCAGTGCTGGTGGACCAGCTTGCAGAAGCCATCCAGCATATTGAGGGGCAGTTCACGGAAGTCGAGGTCGAAACACCAGATATTGCGGATGCTGAAAATGAGCGGCACATTCTCCCGGCTGACCCAGATGTGAAGAATTTCTCTTACACGGTGGTTGATGGTGAGGTGTATTATCGGGAAAATTCCGTCATGACACAGGTGGAGCTGTCCGACACCGCCAAAGGCCGTGTGACCGGGATGGTGGAGCTGCGGCAAATCGTCAATGAGTTGATCGACCAGCAGCTGAACGACTACCCGGATGCCGACATTAAAGCAACGCAGGAAAAGCTGAACACTGCCTACGATGCTTTTTCCGCCAAATATGGCTTGTTGAATGACCGCAAAAACGGCAGATTATTTGAGCAGGATTCTTCTTACTATCTGCTGTGTTCTCTGGAAAATTTGGACGAGCAGGGGCGGCTCAAGAGCAAGGCGGCGATGTTCACCAAACGCACCATCCGCCCGGAATGTACTGTCACCAATGTAGACACTCCTACGGAAGCCCTTGCGGTGTCCATCGGAGAGCGTGGCCGGGTGGACTTGCCCTATATGGCAGAACTGCTCGGCACTCCCGGCGAGTATGGCCGCATCACCACCGAACTTTCCGGCGTAATCTTCAAAGACCCCAATGCAGACCCGACTGACCCGGAAGCAGGCTGGCAGATGGCAGACGAGTATCTTTCCGGCGATGTCCGCACAAAACTCCGCATCGCACAACTTGCCGCCGAAACGAACCCGGAATTTAAGGTCAATGTGACCGCTCTGGAAAAGGCGCAACCCAAGGAATTGGAAGCATCCGAAATTGATGTGCGTCTGGGTGCAACGTGGATTACCCCTGAAATCATCCAGAAATTCATGCAGGAAACCTTTCAGGTTCCGTATTATCTGCGCCGTGATGTGAATGTGCGGTTCTCTCCGTATACGGCAGAATGGCGTGTACAGGGAAAATCCGCGTTGGGGCATGGCGATATTATGTCTACGGAAACCTACGGAACGCACCGTGCCAATGCCTACAAGATTCTGGAGGAGCAAAGCGCAGGGAGCCGTCACCAAGAACGGACTTGAAATGTTGCTGCTGC
>OHAP01001739.1_pt1 | contig 13248 bp, 8 predicted proteins | sample 1577171 | NCBI WGS metagenome assembly OHAP01 (sample SAMEA3541489, study PRJEB24748) | human gut metagenome | biome: human gut; feature: human-associated habitat; material: faeces | place: China | collected 2012 | reverse complement strand
CCGCTATACAGCCCCGCCACTCACCTCCACGTGTTCTGTAGTGTGTCAGTCTTATGGAACCATCATATCAGAAGGGAACAAAAATAGAAAGTGAAGGTAACCAACACGTTTCATGGCGCATTGGTGGCTTTCGCAGAAAGACGGGAAATAAATATGGATAAATCCATGTTCATAATAATTCTTTCTCCATAGTCAGATAGTGCAGCTAACCTAAACCAAAACAAAAAACTTCATAAACAACGTCATGGCGAAGCCCCCTTCGCTCTTTTGTTATGTCATTTTTTATTTCCAGCCCATTATACACTATTTCTGACGATTTGAGAAATTTCCTATAAAGCAAAAAAGGCTCGGTGGGTGCAACACCGAGCTTTCGTTTTTCTATTAGAAACTATCTGACAAATCAGAGCTTTAGCAGGTTGCAAGAAATAGATCGGCTTTAGGTTCTGCAACCGAACGGTTAATATAAACAAGATTGAATTCACCAGTGATCTCCATGTCCTCCACTCTAAATGTTGCCAAGTCATTTCGGCAGTGGCTAATTGGTTCATATGCAAAAGTAATCAAATGATCCATTGCAACCAAGTCGCAAATAATAGAAAAATTACTGATGGACGAATGCCGACTGAAGCTGTCCAGTGAATAACCTCTTGCGGCCACGGCTTGTTCCTGAAGCATGTGAGTTCCGGAACCTTTCTCACGCACAAGCAGGCTTTCCTGAAGAACTTCCTCAAGAGAAACGGTTCTGCCTGCAAAAGAATGACGGCGGCTGCATATGCCCAAAAAGCTCTCTTTTTTATAGAGGCGGTGCGGATACTTTTCTTTATCGAACACGCCTTCAATTATTGCAAAGTCCACAGGCATCTGCGGTGGCTCTGCCATTGCCGCTATCGCCCCCACCATCGACGCGGACGACAACGACGTTGCCTACGCCATGTCCGCCACCTTCCTATTTGACATGGCGATGATCGTGCTGTTTCCCATCATGGGCCGGGCACTGGGTATGACGGATCAGGCCTTTGGCATCTGGGCAGGTACGGCGGTGAGCGGCACCAAGACTGCCAGCAAGTTCCTGATGGTCTGCGCACTGGCTGCCATCGGATTGAATACCTCCTTCGCCAGCATGAAGAAGGCTGGCATCCGCCCCATGATTCACGGTTTCATCATTTCTGCGCTGGTTGTAATTGTGGCGCTGCTAGTGGAGATGGGCATGGGAATCGTGTAAGAAAGCTACAAGACAATTGAGCAAAGCCACAGTTCAAAACAAAACTGTGGCTTTTGTCTTTGGATTGAGGAATGGCGTTACGTATTTGCTCGAATTACGCAGCTGATGGATGATGCAATTCTGAATTTCCGTCTTGGGAAATACAGCCCCAATCGCCGCAGAGAATCCCGTCAGGTTATCCGTGCAGGCAATGAAAATGTCCTCCACGCCTCGTTTTTTAGCCCGTTGAGTACCGTTGCCCAGTACTTGGCACTTTCGTTTTCTCCTACCCACATCCCCAACACGTCTTTTTTAAGGGCACAACGCACATATCCTTGCTCACTCTTTTTTCATTTTCTTGTTACGGTCTTTCGGGGCAACAGCCCCATCAAATCGCTTGTAAAGCGATTGTGCTTTCGAAAAAAGCATGATACGATATTGCCATAAGCAGTGATGTTGCAACACATAGCTACAATCTACAATAGTGAAAGGAGACGATCTCACCAATGCGATGCTCCCTTGTTTCCAACAAAATAATCCAAGCCCGTGAACGTTTGGGACTCACACAGCAGCAGTTAGCGGAAAAGCTTTGTGTAACCAACAAAGCCGTTTCCAAGTGGGAATGTGGCGTCACACTTCCTGACATCTCGCTTTTGGTGCCTCTATGCCGTGTTCTGGGTCTGACGGTGCAGGAACTGCTGGATGAATACGACGGCAAATTCGGTAATACCCCCGGCTGCCAGACCACGGAAGATCCTGCGCAGGACACGCTGTTTGCGGCGCAGCAGCACAGCCATTACCTGTATATCGATCTCAAAACCACCTCTACGGTGTCGCCCCATTTGTTTGGCCACAACCTGGAGCATACCAGAGCCAGCATCATGGATGGTCTCAGCGCCCAGATGATCCGCAACCGGAAGTTTGCCGGCGCTGCGGCGCGCAACGGCGTAGCGCTGGACTGGGAAGGCATCGGCGAATGCGTGTACTTTGCCAATGAACACCGCCTTCCCGGTAGCAACGCAAACGAAGCTTATGTATGTCATTACGCGCACAACGGCATGTGGCGGCGTAACGAATGTCAGTCCCAGATGATTCAGAACCCAATTCCGAATCAGGTGAGCGGTATCCGTCAAAAAGAGCTCTTCCTTCAAAAGGACAGGAGCTATCCGTTTGCCGTCGTTGTCAAAGTACAGCAGCCGCTGGATGTGCGCGTCGCGCTCACCAACGCCGATGGTACGCAGATTTATGCGGAAACCGTTTTTCCTGTTCAGCCCGTTCTAGCGAAGGAGGATGCACAGGAAGAGGTGGATGAATGGCAGCGCTTTGAGACGATTCTGACCCCCGGCGTCGACGATGCGCATGCCGTGATAAGCATTACCTACACGGAGCAGGCACAACTGCTCATCGGCGCAGTTTCCATGATGCCGGACAATCATTTCCATACCATGCGCAGGGACACCGTGGAAAAGCTCAAGGAAATCGGCGTGCGTCTGCTGCGCTGGCCGGGTGGCAACTTTGCCGGCGAATATCGCTGGCAGGATATGTTCCTGCATCCCGACAGGCGCGCTCCCATGGAGGGCTACATGGAAAATGAAACGCAGCCCTTTACACACGGCTATGACATGCATGAAATAGACACCGACGATTTTATTGCACTGTGCCGTGAGATCGGCGCGGAGCCCTTCCTCACCATCAATGCCGCCTGGGATTCCCCCGAAGTATGCGCCGCCTGGGTGGAATACTGCAACGGCCCTGCCGAGAGCAAATACGGCAGGCTGCGTGCCCAGCGCGGTCATCAGGAGCCCTACAATGTCAAATGGTGGTCGCTGGGCAACGAAATGGGTTATGGCCACATGGAGGGCGCAAATACGCCGGATGGATACGCATCGCTGGTGGAAACGCAGGCGCGGGCCATGCTGAAGGTTACGCCGGATCTGAAATTTGTTTCTTCCGGCCCCTATCCGAATCAGGAGTGGGTAGATGTTTCCATCAAGAAGCTGGCTCCCATTGCGCCATACGTTTCTCTGCATACGTACAATTCAGTCCATTGGGACTTCACCTCTCCGGAGGGCATGGAGCGCTGCTATAACGAAATGATCCGCATGCCCATCCACAATCTAGGAATCCTGCGCAGGCTGCATGACATGCTCCCGGAAAAGACATTCATCTCCTACGATGAATGGAATCTGTGGAAAACATGGTGCCGCAATCCTTCCTCCATGGAGGGCATCTTCACTGCGCAGATGCTGCACATGTTCATGCATGAAAGCGAAAAACAGCGCATGCCCATGGCCTGCTACTTTGAGCCGGTTAACGAAGGCGCCATGCAGGTGCATCCGGATCATACCGAGCTGACGGCAACCGGTCAGGCCTTTGCGCTGCTCTCCCGGCATGCCGGCGGAAAGCTGTGTACGGTAGATGGTGTAGAAGACTTTGAAGTCGTTGCCACCATCGATGATCATCATGTGCTGACCCTGACGATGCTCAACCTGAACTGGCAGGAGGAAACTACTTACTCTCTGAATAAATGCGGAACAATTCTGGAAAACAAGGTACTTCAGGCCGAAAATCTGTTGCCTGGTACCCCGTTTACGGAAAATCCCCTGATGATTCATGTCAAGGATGATATTATCAAGGCGAAGCTTCCACCCCGCAGCGTTGCCTGTATCAGTATTTCACTCGTCGAATAACATACACGGAATGCAAAAAAAAATAAAATGAAAACAGCAAGTCGCTCACAGCATGAAAGGAGTAATTTTATGAAAAATGGAAAGTTGACGGTTGCCATCGTGGGCATGGGTTTCGGCAGCTGCTTCCTGCCCATCTATCTGAAGCATCCGGATGTGGAGCATGTCATTATGGTGGATACCAATCCGGACCAGCTGAAGGCGCTGGCAGATATGTACCTGCTGGACGAAAGCTACTACACCACCGACTTTGAAGCGGTATTGCAGAACCCGGATGTGGATGCGGTCCATCTGGTCATTCCGCCCGCGCTGCATGCGCCCATGTCGGTTCAGGTGCTCAACGCAGGCAAGCACTGCGCCTGCACCATCCCCATGGGTATGTCCATGAAGGAGCTGGAAGACGTTATCAAGGCGCGGAAGGCTTCCGGCAAACACTATATGTTCATGGAAACTTCCGTCTACACCCGCGAGTATCTGTATGTGAAGGAGCTGTACGAATCCGGCGCAATGGGCAAGCTGCAGTATATGCGCTGCGCCCACTATCAGGATATGGAGGGCTGGCCCTCTTACTGGGACGGCTTCCCGCCCCTGGCACATCCCACCCATGCCATCGGCCCCTGTTTTGCTCTGGCAGGGCAGCGTCCGGTCAGCGTCTTCGGCAGAGGCTCCGGCAAGGTCCGTCCGGAACTGGAAAAGCAGTACGGCTGCCCCTTCGCCTTTGAGTCTGCTCTGGTGGCCTTGGAGGATGGCGAGACGACCGTTGAAATGGAGCGCTTCCTGTACCATGTCGCCCGTGGCTACAGCGAATGCTTTAATATCTATGGTGAAAACAAGTCCTTTGAGTGGGATCAGCTCAACGGCGACAAACATGTGATGTTCAGCCGGGATCTGGTTTGGGAGAACGAGAACCGCGGCGGCAAGATCGATGAGGAATACGTTCAGGTCCCCGATTATGCCCATCTGCTTCCGGACGTCATTGGCCGGTTTACCTACGAAGTGGCCTATGACGAGGTCAATCCCCATCTGTCCTTCAAGCAGGGCGGCGGTCATGGCGGTTCCCATCCGCATCTGGTCCATGAGTTCGTTACCAGCATTCTGGAAGACAGAACTCCCTTCCCCTCCGATATCGATGCGGCCTACTGGACCGGCGTTGGTCTCCTGGCCCACGAAAGCGCCATGGAAGGCGGCACCGTAAAGTCGCTGCCCAAGTACGAAGAGCTGTAACGGGAGCCGGTAAAAACGCAGTCTCCCCAAAAAAGCCGAACCAATCGTTCTGCCTCAAATTGTCCATACAGCCAAGAGGGTTTGCCTTGATTTTGCCCAGCAATGCATCTTCAGCAAAGACCGCGGTCAAGGCTTCTCCCACAATAAAAAAGTGTCTGCGACACTCTCAACTCCCCTAACCCCTCATTCATGAGGGGAAGGGGTTTTCTTATCTCCTTCTTTATTGTAAAATTCTATTATGAATATATTACAATCCATCTTTACCGATTATTATGAACTCCATCCTCGTCCTGCTGTCATTGAAAATGTCAACAAGATGATTCATTGTGGTGACCCTTCTTACGGTGGTGCCATGTATGGCTGTCCTCACTGTGGAAATCTTAAATTTGTTCCCTTTCGCTGTAAAAGCCGTTTTTGCCCTTCCTGCGGAAACAAATACAACCAGCTTCGTTCTTTTCATATGTCCTGTAAGCTTGTTTCTTGCGTTCATCGCCATTGTGTTTTCACTATCCCAGCGGAACTTCGCGTTTATTTTCTCGAAGACAGGACTCTCTTAGATTGTTTATTTCATTCTGTTCGTGATGTTGTTTTACGCATGTTTTCCAAAATGAATAAAACCGAAAACTTTACTCCTGGGCTTATCTGTATTCTTCACACTTTTGGGCGTGATTTAAAATGGAATCCTCATATCCACGATCTCATCTCCGAGGGTGGGGCTGGTAACATCACTCCTTGGCGTCCTGTCAAACACTTTGATTACAGTTTCCTTCGTAATGCTTTCCGCAAAGTCCTGCTTGAACGACTTACCTCCCGCATTGGTCCGACTTTTCGCAAAGTCAAAAATGAAATGTACACGAAACACGCTGACGGCTTTTATGTCCGTGCAAAGCCAAATCTTTGCACTCCTGATATCACCATTAAATACATCAGCCGATACCTCGGCAGACCTGTTATTGCCACATCGCGTATTGATACTTATGACGGCAAAAATGTAACCTTTCATTACACCAGACACGAAGACAATAAAACTGTTACTGAAACCATTCCTGCTTTGAACTTCATTCAAAAACTCATTGTCCACATCTCCGAAAAACATTTTAAAATGCTTCGCTACTATGGGATATATGCCAAACATCATAAGCAGGAAATGAAGCTCCGTAAATGTATTTCTGCCGAAAAACAATGTTTCCTACATTCTAGTTAGCAACCACCTGTTCAACTGGTGGTTTATTATTAGCCCTCCAAAGGGCTATTGTTACTGCTCGCCCCAAAGGGCGGTATCGCAAGCACTTTTGCTGGCCCGCTATAAAGCGGTACTACTCGAATCTTCTCGTCTCGATTCTTCTGCTTGCTCTTTTATATACTTTTGAACTGCTTCATCTGTTATATTGCCAATCGTTTCAACATAATATCCTCTAGCCCAAAACGCTTTATCCCATTTACTTTGCAACTCAGGATGCCTGTCATAAATCATTAATGTGCTTTTTCCTTTCAGATACCCCATAAAATCTGATACTCTGAGTTTTGGTGGAATTGCTACGCTTAAATGTACATGATCTATACATACCGCTCCTGCAATTATCTCTACATTTTTATACTGGCATAAAGTTGCTATTATCTCTCGGACATCTCTGCGTATTCTCCCATACAATACCTTCTTTCGGTATTTAGGAATAAACACAATGTGATACTGGCATTTCCAACGAGTATGTGATAAACTTTTATTGTCCATTTGGACCGCCTCCTTTGATTTTGAGTTTGGCTTGCGACACCATTCTCATTCTATCACAGGAGGCTTTATTTTGTTATCCTCACCACTTCCGACTACTCTATTCTCCCCAGCATAGCTGGGGGATTAGACTTTTCATTTACCAGCACACCATGAGAAGTGTTATAGAACAATCCGTGCTGCATCAGGTAATGCTGATGTTCTGCATCCGAGAACGATTTATTTGTTTTTTCTATCGTATTCATCGCATCGTAGGCAAAGGTCAGGTTTGTATCTGAACCAGTATTACTTTCCGAGCCAATATGTACCGGGGTAAGCGGTGTCACCGGATAATACGAATATCCATCCAGATTCAGGTTTCCGGATATGCTTGTCACAAAAAGATTATCTGGTGTACTGGTGATTTTCTTCCTGAAACACGTTCTGATATTTTCTGCAGCATACTGGGCTGCACTCCACAAAACTAAATCCGGTACCGAAGTGATCGTTTTAAGATCCGTTGTATACTTGTCTTTTCTGTAGCTGTCCAGATTGTAGTAGTATCTTGTCTTTGTGTTTTTATAATTTTCTTTTCCTATCTGACCCGTGTATGTATTTGTTGTTGTACTGTCCTTATCAATCAAAGCTGCTTTTCCACTGCTGTAACGTACTGCAAGAGAAACTACTGCATTGCTGTTCCCGGCATCATCAAATCTGGTAATGCCAGCCAGTTCATCAAAGTACTTTGAATCGCCTATTTTCAGTACAACTGCATTATCGTTAATTTTATAAGCGGAATCCACCGCACTTCCCCATGTGCCCACTTCCAGATAGAGGGCAGAGGTTGTCTTGGTCTGATCTGTATTCGTTTCCGTAAGCAGACCGGTTCCCACCAGCAGACCACTTGGATTCTCTTTCTCTGATTTTCCTGTAAAAATATTTGCTTTATTATCTGTGCCTGTCGTAAATACAATGCTGTCCTTTGCAGTTGCATTCCAGTATCCGGTTGCCTGATAGACAAGTCCACCAAACTGGGCAGTGCCTGCATTTAGCGTCGAGCCTGATATAGTCACTCCGGCATTCGCAGCAAACTCAACATTCGTATTCTTCCACTGGTAGCCCAACAGACCGCCGTTGGTTGTTGTGGCTGATGATGTTGTGACCGTCTCACCATTTACCGATAATTCAGAAATCTCTATCGTGCTGGGTTTTGCCTTGCTATTCGAATCTTCCCCACGGCTGACTGCGATCAGACCGCCGACATTGGCATTGGATTGCGATGCGGATGTAATGGAACCGCTTAAGGTCGTGTTACTCACAGTTACGGTACAGCCACCCATCACTTCCGCCGCAAGGCCGCCGATTCTATGGTTGTCGGTATTACGTTTATCCTCAAGGCTCGCAGTATTCCCCCATGTACAATCTGTAAAGGTTAACGTACTTCCTTCGCATCGAGCCAGAAATCCTCCCTGCCAGGCCAGAAGCTTCTTTGCATCTGTTGCTTCTTCTGTTACAGAACTCTTGGTATTTACTGTAACATGGTTGAATTTTGTCTTTCCACTTGCCAGGCCTATTGCCCCTGCGACAAATGCTGGATATTTGATGTCTTTTACTTCCTGATTTACCGTCTTCGGTATTTTGCAGATGACATTACCATCAATCGTAAGATTGGAAATTGTTATATCCCTGGCAAAGGGAATCAGTGCCAGACTGTAATGCGTATCTCGCTGGTCGCTTCGCTTTGCATAGAGCTGTCCGGCTGCATTATTACCTTCAGAAATGTTGTTGCCATATGTAGCTCCAATATCCAATGTAATCGTATAATTGCCACCATCCAGCGTTCCTTTGAACTGATGTGCCTTACCTTTCTCTACGTTATCCTTACCGATGCCAATAATACCTGTATTGGTAAGCTTTACATCTCCGGTCAGATTTACTGTCTGGTCCTGGTCCCGATCTACCTTACTCTTAAGATTCAGTGCTTCCGTCTTTCCCGTATCGGTCATGGAAAACTCGAATGCCAGCGCATATGCCGCAAACTGATTTGCACCATTGATATCCGCCTTAGTTTCATTCTCTACAGAACTGTTTATCGTAACGGTATGAGCTACTTCATCAAAGGTAAACACTCCATCTTCGCCTTCAGACAGATTTCCCCCAAGTCGAATCACAGCCCCCCAGTTTCCAATATCTGAACCGCCTCGATCCGTGCCGGAATAACGGGTCAGGCTCCAGCCTTTTCCGTCTGCATCCAGACCATTACCATTTCCAAGAGCATAGATCAGACCATTTTCATTGAATCCCACAATCTGTCCTACATGGTTATAGGCAGTTGTAATCTTCTGATTCTCTAAATTTGTCTCTCCATGAAGACGCAGTACCCCCTTTACCAGATGACCGATCAGACCGCCATGACCTTCCACCTGATCCGTGTCGTTGGCTGGCACTTTTGGATTTGTACTTCCAAGGTCATTGCCATCTGCCGTCGCAAGTGTCACATTTCCCACATTGAGGAAACCGTCATTCAGCTTTCCCACCAGACCGCCAACACTTGTGGTAGTACTGTTTTTCATATCTGCTGTAAAGGCAGACACATTTTCGATTTCCACATAACTGCTGCCGGATACGGCACCGATCACTCCGCCATACGTGGTACTTGCTTTACTTCCACCTGTGGAAACTGCCCTGATATCTGAATCAGCAGCGTTGGAAGTTCCTTTTATGGCCAGTGTATTTTTCATAACGGCTGCACTATTTCTATCTGTACTAGTTACAGTATCATAGGCTCCGATCAGTCCGCCCAGGTTTTTCACTTCGCTCTCACTGGTCACGTTTGTCGTAATGGCACCTGTCGTCTTTCCTGAGACAGCCACGGTAGTGGAACTTGTACTGGTGTTTTTCAGCACGCCAAATAATCCGCCGACATCCTTGCCACCGGAAACATCAATGCTGTGAAACTCATATTCAGAAAGATCGTAGCTGATTGAATTGCCAGTACCGTCATTAGTGCCGCCTTTCGTAACCGAATACGCACCAATCAGTCCGCCTGCTGCTTTTTCACTGCCTGCCTTTAACGTAAGTGTATCCGCAAACGCAAACTTTCCGGCATCTGCTTCGTTTTCTCCCTTTTCTGCCTGAACGCTGATCTTTCCATCTGTCACGCTTCCGACCAGTCCTCCGGCATTTCCGGATGCAGAACTTACCTGCGCTGCTGAAGTTCCGGCAATCGTTAATTGACTGTCTGCTGCCATATGACCGACAAATCCGCCCGCATCTGCTCCTGATGTGGTTGCTTCGACACTAACCGTATTCTTAACATTATTCTTAAAAGTCGCAGTCAGGGATGCGCCCGGTTCCATTGTATTACAGAATAAACCTGTATGACTCTCTCCGCTGACTTTCAATGAGTTTGAGAAATTATTTGTAAAAGTGATCTCTGCACTGCTGCCTTTTTCCATCGTGCCAATCAATCCGCCGATTGCTGCTTCTTGTATCCTATCAGAATTCAAATCGCTAAGCACAACCGTTGAAGTTAATTTTGTACCATCTCCACTATTTTTCAGTTTTTCCGCCAAAAGTGGTTTCATGGTGATGGAAAAAGTCGCTGAAATGCTAAAGGAAATTAGATCCAGTTTTGCTTTCGTTGAAAGCGCATGAAACAGTGCTTTCGTCGTGGTTATTGAGAATTTTTCTGCTACTGTTTTTGTATCAAATTCAAATTTTCCTTCATACGGATCGGCATCATCACCCAGTCCCAGAAAGCTATAGGCCGTTCCTGCAACCTCTGCCGTTCCCGTAAGATCCCATCCTGAAGTTGTAACCAGGTTTATTGTATACTCTTTATATTCTGAAGGCTTCACATTGGATAACAGGATTAATCCGATTCCATCTGTTACCGTTATTGTCTGGGTAGTTGCATCAACTTTTAATTTGTCTTTTGCTGCTTCATCACTTTGAGCAAGTTGAGCCGCTTTCTTAAGTGTCAGCGTCGGAGTCTGATTTCCCGCATCCGCCGCTACGGATGCGGCATCCGCCTGATTTTCTGCATCGCTGCTATCCTGCCGATTCTGACCGTCATTTTCTGCTGCTTGGGACTCTGTTTTCTGCTCTGCACTTTCTGACGCTGCTGTGTCGTCTATCTGGCTGCTGCTCTTGACAGAATCTTTGCTGTCCTGCTGTGTTTCCTTTTCTGCTGATCCTGTTTTTTCTGTCTCGCTGCCTTGTTCCGCAGATCCAGTCTCTTCTGTCTCGCTGTCTTTTTCCGTAGCTCCTGTCTCGCCGTCCTTTTCTGGTGTTTCCGCGCTGTCTGTCCGGTTTTTTGTCCCGCTCTGCTCTGTACTTTCCGTCTGTCCTCCGGTTCCGCCATCTTCCCCTGCATCCACAGAGCCTGTCCCGGTATCCAGAATGGATTCGCCCGCTGCTTCTTCCGATATGGTCTGCGTTTCCGTGCCTTCTCCTGCCTCTGTCCCTGCCAGTGCCGATGCCGGTGTCGTCAGTACCATGCAGACTGCCATTCCGGCCGCTACCATACGCTTCATCCAGTTTATCTTTTTACGTACTCTCATTTTCATCAATCCTATCCTGTCTGTAAAAATAGTAGGAGACCTTATAATCCACTCATTTTTCTAACTCACTCTGCCCCTTCTGCTTTCTTTTCCTGGTAGGAAACAGTAACAAGACTTCCAAAAGAAAGCCAGTTATTCTCTTTCTCCTCTAACGGTTTGTCCGGGTTTCTGTAAAACTGGAACTGGATCGCGGTTGTCGAAGCGTCCACATCAAATACATACGAATGCTTCCCCTGCTCCGGGACCGTGGTATTCTTCCCGCCTATTACCGTCCAGCTGCTCAGCTGCAGCTTATCATCCCATGTGACCGTCACCTTTCCTTCTCCATTTCCTGATATTTCATAATTGAATGCATCGTAATCCAATGGTTTCTTGTTAATTGTGGAATCAAGGAATTTTCCCGTCCAGTTTTTTGTCACTTTGTAATCTGCAAACGAAAGAATTGCTGCCAGTTTCTGCGAATTGACCGCGTCTGCCGAACTGGAATCCGGTTCCGCCGTTATCTGGATTTTGATCTTGTCTTTCAACGCTTTTGGAATCTGGAAGGAATAACTGTTTTTTTCTGCTTTTCCCGCTGCCAGTTTCTGTCCTGTCAGGGTACATGTTCCATCCGCATTAAATTTTTTCCCGCTCATCGTGATGTCTGTAATTCCACCCGGAAGGTTTTCTCCGCCGTCTGTGGCAGTCAGCACTGCTCTGACTGTGTAGGTAATGTTCTTCGGGTTATAAAGAGTCTCATCGCCCCACACATAATTGCACACGATTACCGTAATGGTGTAATAATTGTCACTTTCTGCGAGTGAAATCCGTTTCACCGGAGGATTTTCATCCGTCAGGCTTATCAGTGACAGATAATTCGAACCAAACATTGTATCGCTCTGTGTTCCTGTCGATACGACACGCTTTACACTCTGAAAATTAGTGTACGCCGCGAAGCTTCCGCCCACGACAAGGATCAGCACTCCCAGAACAAAAATCGCTCCGGCAGGACTGCCACACCGGATCCGTTTTCCTGTTTTTTTCTTCATTTTAATCTCCACTCTTTTGTGCCATCTATGTTCTCTATTTTACCCATCGTTTTTCAAAAATGCAAGCATTCCTTGTATTCTGCAACAATTTGTTACCACGCTCGTTACTGCTCGGAAGTTTGACAGTTAAATATAAATTCAATAAAAAAGTACAGAACAGGTCGAATATCTGTTCTGTACTTTATATGTTTTCTATCTTATTTGTTCAAAAAATTATAATGGTCTAATAGTACCTGACCCCGAGTTCTGTTACCGGGCTGCGTGGAAAAATCGCTTCTGTACCGCAGTCTGGATCCGAAAGCATGCGCCGGTGTCGCCCGTCTCTGTGAAGATCAGCAGGCGATCCGCGCCGCATTAAAAGAAAAAGGACTCACCGCCTTCATCGCCGACGGCTCCATTCTCCCGCGCGAGACCGGTGTTTCCGATCTGCCGATGAAGCACGCCGTTCCGTTTACCTCACCGGAATCCCTGCGCGTTACCCTCGATCTTCCAAACCGCGGACCTGTTTCCGGCATGGGAATTCCACTCGGTGTCACACTGATCGTAGGCGGAGGCTTCCACGGAAAATCTACCCTTCTGCAGGCTCTTGAGCGCGGCGTATACAACCACATCGCCGGAGACGGCCGTGAATATGTCATCACCGATGCAAGCGCCGGAAAGCTCCGCTCCGAGGACTCCAGAAGCATCAGCAACGTCGATATCTCCCTCTTCATCCACAATCTTCCCGGAAAGAGTGATACGACTTCATTCTCGACCGCCGATGCCAGCGGAAGCACCTCGCAGGCTGCCAACGTGATCGAGGGCATCGAATCCGGCACGAGCCTCTTTCTGATCG
>OHAP01001737.1_pt1 | contig 13258 bp, 9 predicted proteins | sample 1577171 | NCBI WGS metagenome assembly OHAP01 (sample SAMEA3541489, study PRJEB24748) | human gut metagenome | biome: human gut; feature: human-associated habitat; material: faeces | place: China | collected 2012 | reverse complement strand
CGTACACCATGAAATTAGATGATACAGTATACCGTCCGGGAGAGAAGATCGAAAAAGAAGGCATGCATACACTGGTTGTGGAAGCGGTAGATTCTGCAGGCAATAAGAGTGATGCAAAGGCAAGGTTTACAATTGATCATACTCCGCCGGTGATCAGATTTGAAAATATCAGAGAAGGAGAAAGCTATGAAAAGGAAAGAAAATTTTATATCCGAACGGAAAATCCGGAAGATCAGATTGAATACATTAAGATTAATGGAGCGAAGCAAAAGAGTGAAAAGCAAAAGGGACTTTATGAATGTAAAGTAGATGAAGCAAAAGCATATGAAGTTGAAGTAAAGGCAAAAGATCTTGCGGGCAATGAACAGATCTCACGGATTGGATTTCAGATAGAGCAGGAAAAAACATTATTACAGAAGATAACAGAGCCTGTAAAGAAATATATTTTTTATGGAAATGAGAAAGCGGTAAAAAAAGAAGAGCAGTTAAAAGAAGAACAGATGAACAAGAGAAATGGTAAAAGTATATTGTGTTCAGGTATTATGCTCACAGGTATGTTAACGGGAATTGGCTTCTGGAAAAGAGAAAGATTGGGGAATTTATTGAAAAAAATGCAGCCAGACAACAAAAACATACGCGAAGGCAGACGCTTTTTGTCTTCACGCCGAAGATTCATCTTTAAAAAGATAACATATCCCTAGTAAGGAGCTTGTCGAAACCGTAAAGAGAACTGATCGACCAGTTCCAGAAGCGCCAATGAGCGGCGAGTTATCCCTTGACCTGGACTTATACCGGTACACCGACCAAGGCCCAGCGCGGGTATGCCTGCCGTTCACTGAGATCGTACTCAGTGAACATGAAATTTGCTAACTCGTGCTTCTCGACTGATCTCAGAGCTTCTTTGTAGTAACGTCGTTCAATGCTTTATTTTCAAGGCTGAAATTGGCAAACATGCGCTTGAGGTTGCTGTTCTTTGCTTCAAGCACCTTGAAGCCTGCGTCTATCCGCCTCCATGCCTCCAAACTCGGTCTTCCATTGTGACTTGGCTCAAGCCATACTCGCGACAAATATCGACAACCATGCGACCTCCATGGGCCTTTTTCAGAATCTGAATAATCTGGCTCTCGAAAATCGAGATTTCTCCATCTTGCCCCCATCAGGTAATGTTTACCAGAAATCTCTATTCTTCAATGGCCCTGTATTACGGGAAGGCTACATCTAAGGATGGGCTTTGTCTTGATACGTGACAGCAGATTAGCTAGAGTCGCGCCTGCCGCTCGGGGATAATATTTTGTTTTTCTGGGGATTCCCTAGTCAACGGCGGAAGAGCTTCTCGTCAGCACGGGAAAAGTTCCAACGGCGTTCTAGTGCGCGCTATTTTTCTATGTGTAAAACGATACAGGAAAAGTCCATGTTGGAAAATAATCGTGCCGCTCCTCAGTCTGAGGAGGATACAGCATATCCGCAGATAAAGTGTGGCGGATGGAGTAAAGGGGGGTCGCTGGTTGCTGTATTGTGCTGGATGGCGTTTATTTTTCTGCTTTCCGCACAGACAGCAACCGAATCTTCTGGTCTGAGTCTGCATATTTCTAAGTGTGTAGCCGAAAAAGCAGTTGGTATTCTGCCCTATGAGTACACTTCGGGGGTTTCGGTTCATGATATCGCCTTGCTCATTCAGCCGATAATTCGCAAGGTGGCGCATTTCGTGGAATTTGCTATTCTTGGTGTATTGCTTTTCCTTTGGGCGCGTTGCTGGGCGTTTCGCCGTGCTGGGCTGTTGGCCATAGGCTTGGGGGCTCTCTATGCGGGGGGGGATGAGTTACATCAGTTATGGGTCCAGGGGAGAGGTGGACAGTGGAGTGATGTTCTTCTGGATTCTTCCGGTGTTGTTTTTGGAATAGGACTTTTTATGCTTATGCAAAGCATGCGGAAATTTTTCAGAAAAGCGGCAACGTTGATGGTCTGTTGCCTGCTCTGCGGGGGGGGGGGCCAATCAGGCGCGGCAGCCTCTTCTTTTGGAAGAGCTGGATACCCCGGTTATTGAAATTCCCGATCTGTCGAAATCCACAGTCAAAACAATTAGCTTCAGTTGGCCGGCACAGGGGCCGGAGTCTTCGGCGTTTGGCTGCGAATCCACCCTGTTCTTGCCGAATTGCGTTCGCATCAGGGTATTGACATCGCAGATCCCATGAAGTCGCCAGTATTGGCTGTTGCTCCGGGAAAAGTCGTTGCCGTCCATGAGCAGGACACAGGGTATGGCTTGTCGGTAGAGATTGAGCATGTGCCTAGTGTCTGCACCCGATACGCGCGCATGGACACGGTTGTCGTCCATCTGCATGACAAGCTTGATCAGAATAGTGTGATCGGTACGGTGGGAAACACAGGATTATCCACCGGTCCGCACCTTCATTTTGAGGTTTTGCTTTTAGGAAAGGCAATTGATCCACAGCCTGTTCTTGAAAATAGGGATGCTGCTGTTTCGGATGGGCTGTTCGGAAAGACAGTACAGCACGTGCATGAAGAACGGACTTATGCGACTACGCATATTAAGGAAGCCCTTCATTTGTTCACTAGTAGTTAACTTCTCTTTTTTAATTGATAAAGAGGCATTATGATGCGTTCCAGAAGATGGATACATAGTTTTTTTGCTTGCTGTGGAGTATTTTATTGTGCAACGGATGTGTAAAAAGCCCGTGGGATACCTATTATAGGAAATACCAGTCTGTGGAGATGTTCAGTTTTCCTTGTGTGACTCTGTCGAAATGGTATAGCGTGATGGCATTGATCCGAATATTTTTTTTGAGTTATTTGAAAAAGGGGATGCCCCAATCGGATATAGGGAGTTCAAGGGGACAGAAAATTATCTGGATGAATCTGCCATAGCCGCACAGTCCCAAAAAAATGGCGCTTGCGTGTGCTTTATGATGGGAGGTACTTGCATACAGAAAGCGGATTGGGCATCTCTTCCGGTTTGTCCATAGGGATGTCCGGAGCCTCCGCAATGGCTGCACCACTCCAGCTGCAGAGCGAAAGCGAAACATATTTGACTACTTTGCCATATATGCCGGAAAAGATGTTACAGATCGCGCTTTGGGAGTACTTACTACTGTAATACCTGGAGAATACAGAAGAAACTCAAGACGGAAGCGGGGCTGATTGTTCTGGCTGTCAGAAAAGGTTCTCAGGCCGACTGCGCAGGTATCATGAGAGGTGATGTACTTGTTTCTTTCGGGAGAAAGCCGATTACTCGCAATGCATTGGAAACATACGTTATCCAGTGGGAAAGCCTGTCTCCATCACATTGAATCGATACGGAAACCTGTTGGAGGTCAACCTTGCGGCGCAGTGATTTTCAAAAAAAATATAAAAAGATAAATCAACATGTTATAGATTTGTATATAACACAACATCGATTGTATGTTTATATAACTCTCTGAAATAGAATAGCTTATAAAATATTGTTTTGGAGAACACAAAAAAGCATGTCAGGTTGTGTTGGTTTATAAAAAAGGATACATGAGAGTCATCTTTTGGCGTAATTACCTCTATAACTATATCTAGATTTTGTTCCAAAAGAAATGTCAAAGTATATTAACGGGGTAAAGATGTCTCTCTCTCTTAGTTAATATCTTTTTGCGTCATACAGCTGACAGGATCGGCGTATGACGTATTCTTTTTGTCAATTTCTCTTTGCCCTTCCTCACAGGGAGAAGCTGTGCATCCTTATAATTCTGGATGTGTTGCTTCTCCTGTGTTCTTGTTTTCTTGCCTACTGGTTTCGCCTTGATGATGGTTTCAGTATCGCTTTGTATGGTGGGTATCGCTGGTGGCTGGCTCTGGGAGCCACCGTATTTTCAAGCCTCACGGCTGCGGTATGGCTGGGATTGTATCGCACCATAGTGCGTTACATTTCGCTGAGAACACTGCTCTATATTTTTATACTATCTGTTCTCTCCGGTTTTTTTCTATATTTGTACAGCAGAATATTAAGTATAGCCATTCCACGTAGCATTCCCATTATTTATATTGCATTTGCAACCTTTTTATGCGCTGGAATACGGTTTGTAGCCAGCTATTTCTTCATCCGTATCCAAAAATCAGGAAATAAGGCTGCTCTTATTTATGGTGCCGGTGATGGCGGGCGCCAGTTGTACGCTGCGCTTCAGTCTGAAGGGAAATATAACATTGTAGCCTTCATTGATGATGACAAAAAACTTTGGGGGAAAATCATTCGCGGGATGAAAGTTTATTCCCCGCAATCCCTTTCCGATCTTATTTGGGGTTATGACATAAAGACTATTTTGCTTGCCATGCCAAGAACTCCCCAAGCGCAAAAGAGAATAATTCTTGAGCGGTTGGAAGAGCTGGGGCTAGAGATTCTCTCAGTCCCCAGTATTTCTGACATCGTTTCCAGAAAAGCTCATATTGATCAGCTGAGGCCCGTGGACGTTGAGGAACTCCTTGGACGTGATCCTATTCCTCCAGTTGAGTCGCTTCTTTATAAAAATACACAGGGGAAGGCGGTTCTGGTTACCGGCGCAGGTGGTTCCATAGGTTCCGAACTTTGTCGCCAGATTTTGTTGCACCGGCCAAGCTGTCTGGTTCTGTTTGAACTGAATGAGTTGGCTCTCTACACGGTTATGCAACATCTTCGCGTTCAGGCTGAATCACAGAATATTAATGTTGTTCCTATACTTGGTAATGTACAGGACGAGAAACAGCTTGAAGAGATCTTTCGTACCTTCCACATTGATACGGTCTATCATGCCGCAGCCTACAAGCATGTTCCGATTGTTGAATACAACACCGTACAAGGTATTCGGAATAATGTATTTGGGACTGTACGGGCCGCTCGGGCCGCATTGGCGGCGGGTGTTTCCCTTTTTGTATTGATTTCTACGGATAAGGCCGTGCGCCCCACCAACATCATGGGCACCACCAAACGTATGGCGGAACTTGTTCTCCAAGCTTTTGCCGCGACGCAGGACAAGACCATTTTCAGCATGGTTCGCTTTGGCAATGTTCTGGGGTCGTCTGGCTCCGTCATTCCTCTGTTTCGCGAGCAGATTGCTAAAGGTGGCCCCATTACGATTACCCATCCAGATATCATCCGTTATTTCATGACGATACCCGAAGCTGTCCAGCTTGTGATTCAGGCTGGGGCTATGGGGAAGGGCGGTGATGTCTTTATTCTGGATATGGGGGAACCAGTCAGAATTCTCGATATGGCCAAAAGGCTGATCCGCTTGTCAGGACGCTCCATCCGTGACGAAAGGCACCCCTCAGGCGATATCGAGATTGCCTTAATCGGCCTGCGCCCGGGAGAAAAGCTGTTTGAAGAGCTGCTTATCGAAGGCAAGGCCATCCCTACGGAACATCCTCGCATCATGCGGAAAGAAGAGAGCTGCATGGCGATGGATGAGTTGAAGGGATTGCTGGGCAAGCTGGAAAGGGCGTGTGATAGAGGCGATATTGATGCTGTATTTGCATTGTTGCAACGTCCCGCAACCTCCTTTACGCCCCGGACGGGGATTAAGGACATATTGTGGAACGAGCAGGGCAACAACGGCGAAGAACATTTGAGAATAGCCTTTTGAGAAATTCCATGAATGGGATTCATGTGGTTTTCCAATGAAAAAGGAGGAGTTGTCATGAAGAAAAGTACTCTTTGTTTTGGTGCCATTGTGTTGGCAACGGGGTTGTGTGCAGCTCCGCTTGGCTTTGCCGCTCCTGAGGAGACTGTTGCGTCGACTGCGGAGCAGCCGTCTGCGGCGGATACGGTACAGGCCGTTCATACCGCGGAATTCACTGATGCGCAGGGAAATTCGGTTAAGGTCGTAACCTTTTCTGATGGGAGCGTCGCTGCCAGCGTCAACGGTGCTCCTCTGGTTATGGGGGCCGAAGCTATGCAGACCTTGGCCGCTCATGGCATCAGCATTTCTGTTGCCCCGACTGGTGAAATCACCGGTGTAACGACTGCCGCTGGTACGGCCGTAACGCAGGCTGCTCATGCTGTGACGGCGGCTGAAGCCAAGACCGCAGCGGAATCCGTTCAGGCTGCTGCCCAAGACGAAGCTACGACTCAGGCTCCGGCACAAGCTCCGGCATCGGTTCTTTCCGTCCTGCCAGCGAACGTCGCGACGGGAAGTGGCCTGCAAGCGCAGCAGCAGACTGCGGAAACGCAACCTTCCACGCCCGCGACGGGTACTCCCAACAGCAAGTAAATGGATAAAGGAAGCAGGATGATGAAAAGACAGATGAAAATTTTGTTCGCAGGCCTTGGTATGCTGGCGTTTTCGGCGTTGTCCGCTCAGGCTGGCGAACCCATCAAGGACCCATACACGCCCCGGGTCAATGGCGCTCCTATTACACTGATGAAAGATAATATGGTCACGCAGGCTCTCGGCGGGCGTCTGATGGATCTTGATCTCTGGGTCGGCGAGTTCGTGAAGTACGATGACAACATCTTCAATACGAAAAGCAACAAAGAGTCCGATACGGTCATGTCCACGGCTGCCGGTTTCCTGATGCAGGCCGAACAGAAAGACGTGTGGCAGCTCCGTATGGAAGGCCAAATCCAGCGTAACGACTATCTGGACAACTCGAAGTATTCCGGCTTTGAAGGGTATTTCCATTCCAAGGGGTCCGTGGACTTCTCCCCGGCGTTGTCCGCTCGCCTTACCGCGAATTACGACAACTATTATGACAATATGCGTAATGTTGAAGATATTTATGCCATGCACCAGTTCACGGTCGGTACCGGCGTAAGCGTAAAGCCTACCCCGTTTTTTGGCGTGGATGTGGACTACGCTTATTTCGGGCAGCGCCGCGACGTGAGCATGCTGGAATATCAGGACTACGATGAACATACCGTCTCGCTGCGTCCTGCCTTCGCACTCAGCCCGAATACGGTCATTTACACAAAGTTTGACGCTGGACAGGCGAAGCCGAAGATCAACCACTACAACACGTCGCAGTCCTATGCCGGCCTTGTGGGCGTTGCGTGGACGTACCGCGATACCGCCAAGGTGATTGCCGAAGCCGGATACAAGTACATGCACTTTGATGACAACGGTACGATCAAGGACACGAGCAAGAGCAAATCCTCAATGACCGGCCATCTGCGTGCCGAATACGGTTTTACGCCTGACTGGACGACTGGTTTCGACATTGCCTATGCGCCCGCCTATGGCGCTGTGACCAGTAATTCCTCGGACAGTAACTACATTGAACGCCTTACTTCGGGATTGTTTCTGACCTACTCTCCGGGTGAAGGGCGTTTCAAGTTTGAAGCTACGCCTTACTTCTCCCATAACGCGCCTTCTGAAAACGTCAATTACAAGGAATATGGCCTCGGGTTGGGCGTAAGCTATGTTGTGACTGACTGGTTCAACGTCAATGCGGGATACAGGTACAGCGTAACGGACTATGCCGATCAGTCCAGCTACGATCGCAACCAGATCACGCTTGGCGCGGCATTGACGTTCTAATTGGTATTGTATCCCTAAGACGGGGAAAGCCCACGACGAAAGCTTTCCCCGTTTTAGGGTGTGTTTCCGCTCCCGTAGAGAAAGAGGGTTTTTCATGTCTGGTTTTATGAAGGGTATCTTAGCAGGGCTTGGCGCAGTGGCCATGCTGTTCGCCGGGCTCTTTTCAGGGGATGCTTCCGCGGCTTCCTACAGCATTTCCCAAGGGGATTTGCTCTCCATTTATGTCTACCGTCAGGAAGATATGAACGTCAAAGTGCGTGTGGACAACTCCGGTTACATTCGTTTTCCCATCGCGGGGCGTATCAATGTCATCGGCAAGACGCCCGATCAGATCGAAAGCGTGATTGCCACTGCGCTTCGCAGAAATGGATTTGAATCTCCCGAAGTGGTGGTATCCGTGGAAGCCTTTGCTCCCCGCAAGATTTTTGTGCTGGGTGAAATCAATGCCGACGCCGATTTCTCCTGTACGATCCCCGAAGGCGGCGAGATGACCGCCATGCAGGCGATCAGCGCCGCCGGAGGGCTTGCCGAAAGCGCGGATGTGGAAAAGATCATTGTCCGCCGCGGTGATGCCTCCGGCAACATGAACGTTCTTTCCGTTCCGGCCAAGGATATCCTGATGGGAAAGAAGGCGGCGGATATCCGCCTGCAACCCTCCGATACGGTCGTTGTTCCCAAGGCAAAGCCCATTTCCGTGCTCGGCACTGCCAAGAAGCCCGGTCAGTTCTACTCCAACCCTGAAAACCCGTTGACGGTCAGCCGTGTTATCGCTCTGGCTGGTGGAGTGGAGCGTCCCAACTCCTTGAGTAAGATTCGCGTTACCCGAGGCGATAAATCCTTTGTCGTGGACATCCAGAAGTTGCTTGAAGAAGGTACGGGCGGCGGCGATATGCTCCTTGAACCGGGCGATGTCGTCTACGTTCCTGAAACCCGCTGGTAGTCCTGTCTCGTGCTGGATATTCACAATCATATCCTTCCGGGTGTTGACGACGGGGCTTCCTCTGTGGAGGAGGCCCTGTCCATGGCCCGGTGTGCCGCCAGAGACGGGATTACCGCTATCGTGTGTACGCCGCACATGGATACGTTCGGCAACACGGCGGTTGCGTTGTCGCGTCACGCTTTGGTTCGGAAAGCGCTGCAGGAGCGTTTGGATGGGGAGGGCATACCACTGCACCTGTACGGTGGCGCTGAATGGATGGTGAGTGAAGAACTGGTAAACGTTCTTCAGGATCTTCCGGAAGGGCGGCTTGCCCGAAGTGATACCTTTCTGTTCGAGTTGTCCGTTTTTATGCAACCTGCCGTTATTGGAAGGCTGCTTTTTGCCGCGCGGCTCAAGGGGCTGACGCCGTTATGGGCGCATCCTGAGCGGCATCCGGCCATGATGGGACATGAGGAGTTGGCGCAACCCGTCGTCGATGCGGGAGGGTGGCTTCAACTTACTTCAGGAAGTTTGACCGGGTTCTTTGGAAAGGATGTCAGGCGGTGCGCCGAAGCGCTGTGCACGGCGTTTTCTGGGCGCGTGCTTCTGGGGTCCGATGCCCACGACGCGGAACGGCGGGTTGCGGAGCTTCAGGAAGGGTATGCCGCCTTGAATGCCCTGTCCCCCGATTTGGGCGACAAGGTCCGGGAGAAAACGGCCCCCCTCCTGCACGTTATTATTTGAGGAAGGAAAGGGAGAGTTCATGGAAGAGTCGAAAGGGGAGAGGACGATGCAAACGCCGCCGACCGAAGAAGAGGGGTTGTTGGAAATAGATATTTCCACCCTCATTAAGGCCGTCATGACCCGTTGGCGTCTTGTGGCCGGGATTTGTGGCACGGTCATCGTTCTCGCATTGGCCTATTGCTTTCTGGCGACCCCCATCTATCAGGCCACCTGCCGCATGCTGGTCGAGCCCGGAACGCTCAAGGTGACCAATATTCAGGATGTCTACGATTCGGAATTCGGATCGGATGCCAAGGGGCGCGACGCGTTTCTGATGACGCAGATCGAGACGATCAAGTCGGATCATATCCTCGCTCGGGTGTTCGAGCATTTCCGGCTGGGAGAAAAGAAGGAATTTGAAGGGGTCCGCGAGCCCCTGAAGGCTTTGGAAAAACGTATCGTCATCAAGCAGATTCCGAATACGTACCTGATCGATATCGGCTTCAAATGGGATGATGCTCGTTTTTCCGCCGAAGCTTCCAACTACATCGCCGACATTTACATGCAGGACAGCCAGCAGAGGGCCAGCGGTTTTTCGCAGCGCGGTTTGGAGAAGCTGCAGGAAGAACTGCTGAACATGGAAAAGAACCGCATCAGCGCCATTGAGACGTTGAACGCCTATAAGCGGAAGAACAATATCCTGTCCGTGGAATCCTCGCAGCAGCTTGGCATCGCCCGCCTTACCAAGCTTGACGAGGCCCGGGTCAGCGCGGAAGAAGCTCTTGCCTCAGCCGAGGCCACCGTGTCGTCCATCGCTCTGTGGAGGAAGGAAGGCAGGCGGCTCGACAGTATCCCCGAGGCCATCCAGAACCCGACCCTTGCCGCCTTCAAGTCCGCTAAGCTGAAGGCGCAGTCCGATCTCCTTCAGACGCTCATCGACTTTGGGCCCGGCCACAAGAGCGTCCGCATACAGCAGCAAATCATCGGCGATATGAATCAGGCCATTGCGCAGGAAACGGAGAACAGCCTCGTTTCCGCGCAGGCGAAGCTGGAACAGGCCAAAGTCCGCGTCAGCATTATCAGCGCGGATCAGGATGAAGCCCGCAAGGAATTGATGGCGCTCGATCAGATCGCCGATGAATACCGGATGCTGGAAGACAGGCTGAAGGCGGCGGAGAGCGCCTACCGTCTGGTCCTGCAGCGCGTCAACGAGTTGTACATCGCCAAGAGTGCGGATAGCGGTACGGGCGGAACCTTCCAGATACTTGTTCCGGCGACGCCGCCGATGAAGCCCGCCTACCCGGAAAAAGCCAAGATAATGATCATTTCCACGCTGGCGGCAGGTCTGTTCAGCGTGATGCTCTGCCTCGTGCTGGAACTGCTGGATTCGACGCTGAAGCGGAAGGAGGATTTGGAAAGTATTTCACGAGTCCCGGTTTTTGGCTTCATTCCGCACGTTGATGCTGCAAAGGCCGACTTCGTGACCAGAGAGGATTCCCGTGGGCAAGGGGCGGAAGCGTTTCGCGCCTTGCGCACCAGCCTGAGCCTCTCCGAGTCGGGGCGCAAGGCTCGCATCATTACGGTAACCAGTTCCGTCACGGGGGAAGGCAAAACCTTCCTCTCTCTCAATCTCGCCATTGCCAACGCTCAGGCCGGGAAGCGTGTTCTGATCATCGATGCCGACATGCACAAACACCGCCTGTCGAGCGTCCTGAATGAATCCGGCCCGTCCGTCGTCGGCCTCAGCAACCTGCTTGCCGAAGATGTCCGTCTTGAGGAACGACCCTCCGTCGTTACGCAGCCCTTCGCCGACTTGCCGCTGTATTTCCTGCCGAGCGGGCCTTTGGCTCCGAATCCCGGGGAATTGCTGAGCGGCCCCATGACCGCGCCTCTGTTGAAGGAACTGCTTGGCCGCTTTGATCTCATCATCATTGATGCGCCGCCGGTCTTGTCCGTATCCGATGCCCGCATCCTCGCGGGGGTGCCTGAAATGGCGTTCCTCGTAGCCGTGCGGCTGCTTTTGACGGACAAGCGCCAGCTCAAGATGACGATGGAGGCGCTGCGTACCGTCAACGCGAGGATTATCGGGACGGTTATGAACTATGCCGACGTCACGTCCTCCTCCTCGTATGGGTACGGATATGGCTACAAATATTATGCCTACGGCTATGGGAATAAGGCCCTTTCCGAAGGGAAGAAAGCCCCTTGGTGGAAAAGGTTGATTCACAAAGCTTCATAGCCCTTTGCTGGAAATGTTGAAGGTAGAGTTATGCAGTCCCGTCAGATAAGAAGAAACCGGAAAAGGTGGGAAAGGAAAACTGGACGTTTTCTTTTGCTCGCCAGCCGTTTTTCCCTTCTGCTGATCATGACGGGGCTGCTCCTTTTTCATGGGGGACGTGATGCGGAAGGGTGGGGGCTTGCCGGGATGTTGCTTTCCCTTACCCTTGTCTGCTGGGCGGCAGGCTGCCTCTTTTCGGGAAAGGTCGCACTGATGCCTACGCAGGGCCCCTTGGTGTTCGGCCTTGTTCTGGGCATGGGCCTGTTGCAGCTTTCCCCTTTTATCGGGGGATTATGGGCCCCTGAGGGGATAAAAGGTTTCTGGGCCGCTTTACAAATCGCGGAACTGCCCTCCGGCAGCCCGCTGCTCGCCCTCTTGCCGGGTTTTCACAGCCAGGCCTTGCTGTTTTTGCTGTCGGCGGCGGTGTTCCAGTTTCTGCTGGTCCAGCTCTTTGGCGGACCGTCCGGCATCCTCTTGTTATCCTTTGCCGTTCTCTGCTGTGCGGCCTTGATGAGCCTTCTCGGGCTGGTGCAGCATTTCGGCGGGCATGACTGGCTGCTGTGGATGTACAAGGGAAAGACGTTTGCTGTCTCCGGCCCGTTCCCGAATAAAAATCATTTTGCGCTCTTGCAGGAACTGGGCTTCTTTACGGGATTGGGTTGCGCCTGTGGCTTGTTTTCCGCCCGCAAGGGGGCATCGCTGTGGCTTCTTGCAGGCAAATGGCGTCGTCCATTGTTGGCCGCGACGCTTGCGTGCCTTGTCCTCTGCCTTCTGGGGCTGTTCTTTTCCTATTCGAGGGCAGGAATTCTATGCTCACTTGTGGGCGTGATCGCTTTTTCGCTCTATGCCTTCCGGCGGCTGGGGGATACGAAATCTTCTTTCATGACGTTGGCGGTGCTTCTTGTCGCCATCGGGCTCGTCAGCTTTTACGGGCTGGATGTTCTGACTTCCCGGCTTGAAGTGGCACTGTCGGGAGAAGACCCTAGCGGGCTCGTGCGGTGGGAGATTTGGAAAACGGCCCTCTCCGTCATCGGGCTGTCCCCTTTCTGGGGGACGGGCTTCGGGGCCTTTCGCTATTTGAGCCCGCTTTTCGAGCCTTCCTATGCTCCGGGGACCATTTCTTTCAATGTGCATAACGACTTTATGGAACTGGCCGTCGTGCTGGGCATACCCTGTGCGCTTTTGGTGCTGGGGTGGCTTGCGTATCTGTTCTGGCGCAATGCGCGCTGGGTGCTGGCTGCACCCCGGTCGTCCTTGCACTTTGTGGGTGTCGGCGCGATGGCGGCTCTGCTGGTGACAGCTGGGCATGAGGTCTTTGACTACGGGCTGCAACAGCCGGGGAACATGCTCGTATGGCTGGCCGTGACGGTTGTGCTGAGCCATGCGGCGAGGTGGGGCTATGCACGGAAAAAAAACGACCAGTGGGAGCTGGGCCGCCCGTTGTATGTTCTGGCTATCCTTTTGTGCATTCCCGTTTTCGTGATGTTGAAAGCCTACAGCGAATGCTATCACGCCGGTATTGCACTGAACCGCATGAATGAATTGCGCGAATTGCCGGAAGTGACGCAGGCTTTTTCCGCGGCGGAACGCCAGAAAATGATCCTCCGTCAGGGTGGGAAGATTCTTGAAACAGGATTCATGCGCTTGGATGCCCTTGACGGCATGGCCGATGCCTTCCGCCAATTGGCCTTTATCCGCCAATCGGTGTTGCTGGCCGAGAAGCTTTCCGAGACGCATAGCTGGAAGGTTTCTCCGGGCAGAGTCTGGAGTGCCGTGTATGCGGAGGACCTTCCCGGTGCGTTTAGTTCCCTGTCAGGGCAAGAGCGTCACTCCATTGCCGAGTGGTAC
>OHAP01001711.1_pt1 | contig 13424 bp, 10 predicted proteins | sample 1577171 | NCBI WGS metagenome assembly OHAP01 (sample SAMEA3541489, study PRJEB24748) | human gut metagenome | biome: human gut; feature: human-associated habitat; material: faeces | place: China | collected 2012 | reverse complement strand
TGCCGCAAATGTCAACGGGGGATATGCGTAACGTGTCCATCGGTATGGACGAACCCGTGGAAGAGATCATCCCTTCGGCCTCAGTGCCCGGCGGCAGGAACGTGACCGGAGGCGGCCCTGCGCGGGGGCGTGGACACCGAAGGCCCACTAGCCGTGGCTGGGCGCATCGTAGCCGGGGCGTTACGGAATCTATCCTTCCCGCAGTAAAGCACATGGCAGCGCCCGCAACCCGGAGTTGCCCCAAGACGTGTTGTTGCCCCATCCCGTAAGAAAAAGAGGGATTGACGATGCCAACTGTTGTGGCTGGCGATAAAAACAGGTATATCATCACGGATAGTTTCAATCGAAAGAGAGGTGAGGCCCTTGTTCGAAGGGGTTTCGGCGGGCATAGCGCCAGTGTGAAGCGGCACAACGGCCTTGAAGATCGGAACCGCTACGGGAGAGGCCCGTGGAAGGGGCCATGCGCCGCAGCTTGTTCCGGGATGAAGGCCGCTCTTTTTTGTTGAATCGTTTTTTGGACAGGAGCGTTGTATCATGCAACCAGTCTTGCGCCCCGCGCGGATGTGCGATGCGAAGAAGATCCACGGTTTGCTCATGGAATGTTCGGCGGAGGGCCTGCTGTTGCCGCGTTCGCTGTCGAACCTGTACGGCCAGATCAGGGATTTCCGCATTCTGGAAACCAGCGGCGGGGAATTCATCGGCTGCGCGGCGCTGGCGGTGATCTGGGAAAACCTGGCGGAAGTCCGCTCTCTCGCCATTGCCAAGCCGTGGCGGGGGAACGGGTTCGGCAACATCCTCGTGGACGAGTGCTGTAAGGATGCCCGCAGGATAGGCATCGACCGGGTATTCGCGCTGACGTATCAGGTGCGCTTTTTCGAGCGGAACGGCTTTGGCGTGGTGAGCAAGGATCTGTTGCCCCAGCGCGTCTGGATCGTCTGTGCGAACTGCCCCCGTTTCCCCGACTGTGACGAAGTGGCGGTGATGCGCCACCTGGATGCGGGCGGCGCCTGAAGGCTCGCCGGGCTCTGAGGGCGTAGGCTTCGCCATATGTGTAAGCCGTTATTTTCCGGAGGGAGGCATCGCGGCACCGCCTTTGCGTTGTGAGGGCGGGCCGCTTCCTTTTTTCGTTGCTGAAAGTGTTGTGCATCGCCTCCGGGCTGCAGGGCGGGGACGATAAGGGGCCAAGGCTGGGCGAATTCCGCCAGCCTTGGCCCTTTTCCTTCAGTGTCGGTGCGCCGTTAGGCGGGCAGGCTGCCGCGCAGGAAAACGCCGCGCCGGGCGTCGTCGAGGATCTTCCCGTCCTCATAGGCGACTGCGCCGCGCAGCAGCACGGTGCGATGCCTGCCGAGGCAGCCCATGCCCGCGAACAGGCTGTAGTCCACGGCCATGTGCTCGTTCCTGTCGGGGATGATCCAGTCGTCGCCGGGATCGACGATGACCACGTCCGCATCCGATCCGGGGAGGAGGGTTCCCTTTCTTGGATACAGGCCGAAGCATTTCGCGGGGTTTTCGCACAAGAGCCGCACAAGGTCGGGGATGGCGACGCGGCCCTTGGCAATCCCTTCGTTCCACGTGACGCAGAAAAGCGTATCCACGCCGGGCGCGCCGTGCGGGGCCCGGAAGGTTTCGGCAAAGAGCGGCTCGTTGGCGGCGGTGGCGTGCCCCGCCGCGTCGGAGGCGACGACCTGTATTTCGCCGTTGCGGATCGCCTCCCAGAGCGCCTCGCGGTCTGCCTCCTTGCGCAGGGGAGGGGACATCTTGGCGAGGTTGCCGCGCAGCGCAAGCTGGCTGTCGTCCAGCGTCAGATAATGGGGGCAGGTTTCGGCGAAAAGCGTGGGCACCGTGCCCCACTTCCTGAACAGCCTGATGGCTTCGAGCGATTCCTTGCAGGTGACGTGCGGCAGGTAGATGTTGCAGCCCGCTACAGAGGCCAGCGAAAGCACACGGAAGATGGCCTCGGCCTCGGAAATGTTGGGATGCGTCGCGGGGTAATCGCGGGGGTGCTCCCGCCCCTCGGCAACGGCCTTGGCTTCCAGATATTCAAGGATGGCGTCGTTTTCCGCATGGAAGGCGAGGAGGGCCTTTTCGCGCGCGACCAGTTCCATGAGATGCAGGATCTGGTCGTCCTCCAGTTTCATGCCCCGCTTCCTGTAGGATGTGAACGCCTTGAAGGAAATGACCCCGCGCGCGACCAGTTCGGGGATGGCTTCGTCGGCCTCTTCCATGACGTTGGCGGTCAGGGTGCAGTGCAGCCCGAAGTCGATGCAGGAACCGGTTTCCCCTTCCCTGATGAAGTCGTCGATGGCCTGAACCAGCCCGCCCTGTTTGCCCCATGCGGCGACGGCCCCGATGTAGGGGATGACGGTGGTGACGCCGCCGGACAGGGCCGCCCGCGACAGGCGGTCGATGCGGTCGGCGTAGACGGGGTGGTTGTGCGCGTCGATGATGCCGGGCAGCACGTAGCGCCCGGAGGCGTCGATGACCCGGTCGGCCCGCACCTCGGAGCCGCGTGGGAGGAGGCTTTCCACCCGTTCCCCGGAAATGAGGATGTCCAGCGGGCGCATGGTTCCGGCATCAACGACGATGCCGTTTGTGATCAGAGTCGTACTCATGGCGTGTCCCCAGTGAAGCACCCCCTGCCTTGTCCGGCGGCCTGATGGCTTCCCCCTCCCGTTGGCGGGAGCCGCCCCTCATGCCGCCCCCGGAGGGGTTCCGCCGAGGGGCGCGTCGGGGCGGTTCACCTTGCCGCTTCATCCCATCCCCGGAGGGGCCTCCGGCAAGGGCATTGCGGGAGCCCGGATGCCTCGCGGCAGCGCGGCGGGCGCTTTGCCGGGGGCGCGGGCGAACCGGCGGGTCAGGCGACGGGCGCGGCGGAATAGCCTGAGGTCATATCCCAGACGGCCTTTTTCAGATGCTTCACGATGTTTTCCACACCGTACTCGCGGATGACGGAACAATGCCCCGAAAGGCTGATGGCCCAGAGCCCGCCGTGCGGGGTGAGGATGGGCACGGCGACGCAGTGGAGCGAGTCGCTGATTTCGGAGATGTCCTCGGCGTATCCCTTTTCCTTGGCGGCGAGCAGGTTTTGCTTGAGGCGCGCCCCGTCCGTCAGGGTATGCAGGGTGTAGGCCGTCCGCGGGACGGTGGCGATGTATTCGTCGATTTCCTCTTCGCTTTTCGTCGAGAGGAGAGCCTTGCCGAGCCCCGTGCAATAGGCGGGGAGCTGCTGGCTCAGATCGATGCGCGTGACGCAGTTGCGGGGGTATTCGCGGCGCAGGACGAGCACCTGCTTGTCCATGAACGTGGCGAAGCTGACCGTGGCCTGATCGAACGTGGCCACCAGTTCCCGCATGTACGATCTCCCGGTTTCCACCATGTCGATCTTGCTGCTCACCATGGCGCCGAGCTGCACCACCTTGAGCGTCACCGAAAAAAGCCCCGTCTGGTCGTCCTTGCGGACATAGCCGAACTCGATGAGGCTGTTGAGGAAGCGGTGCACCGAGCTCTTTTGCAGAGACAGGGCCTTGCTTACCTCAAGGGCCTTGTGCGGGCCGTTGGCGCAGAGGAATTCCAGAACGTCGAAAACTTTTTGTGATGATGTCAGCATGGGAATCTCCGGAAAGGGATATGCGGCGGCGGGGAAAGCTCCGTCCTCCGGCGTGAAAGTATGCCTACCCGTCATGAGAAAGGCAATACGCTCCGGCACCTGAAAGCGTTCCCCCGCCGTCCGTTTCGGCGCAGGGATCCGAGTATTGTTTCCGCAGCCTGTTATGGCTGCCCCGCGTTCCGCACGGGCAGCCGTTCCTTGTGTGCTCCGCGCTGGGGGCGTCCCCGGCGCGGTTCCCTTCGGATGGCCCCTCCCGTCAGGCGGGCCTCCCACGGCACGGGGCCGTTTCCCTTGCGGGGCGGCTAGTCCCTGATGACCCTCCCGGGCCGTGCGCCCGTGAGCGCGGCGTCCTCCACCACGAACACGCCGTTGACGAGTACGTGCGCGATCCCGGCGGGATGCACGCGGGGATCGTCATAGCTGTTTTTGTCGATGACGGTATCCGGGTCAAAGACCACCAGATCCGCGTCGTAGCCCTCGGCGATGACGCCCTTGTTCCGCAGCCTGATCTTGCGGGCGGGGAGCGAGGTCATCTTGCGGACGGCCTCCTCAAGGGAAAGGACGCCCTGCTCACGCACATAGCGGCCGAGGATGCGGGGGTAGGTGGCGTAGGCGCGCGGGTGGGGCCTTCCGCTCATGAGCCCGTCGGTGATGAAGCTCACGGCCGGGTGGCGCATGATCGCGGTGATGTCCGCCTCGTCGAGCCCGAACGAGATCATGCCCACGGCGAGCTGCTCTTCCACCAGCAGGTCGAAGGCGGCGTCGGCGGGGTCGGCATGTCCCCGTTCGGCGGCGATCTGCGAGATGCTCTTGCCCACGCAGGGCTGGTTGGCTTCGCTGACCACCGAAGAGACGAAGATCTTTTCCCAGCCCACGGACTGCGAGAAGTTTTCCCAGTCCATGCGCGTGTCGAGGTCATGCTTGATGGCGCCGCGTTCCTCGCGCAGGGCCCGCAGCAGGCCGTCCACGCCCCGGCTGTGGTACCACGGCGGGATGACCACATGCAGGAACGTGCTCCCCGCCGTGTAGGGGTACTGGGCCATCGTGACGTCGATCCCGGCGGCGCGGGCCTCGTCGATGCGGCGGATGAGCGCGGCGGAACGGCCCCAGTTCTTTTTCCCGCGGATCTTGAAGTGGGTGATCATGGCGGGGATGCCGGAGCGTTCGCTGATGGCGATCACCTCCTCCACGGATTCGGCGATGGCGTCGGCCTCGTTGCGCATGTGCACGTCGTAGATGCCGCCGTGCGCCGCCGCGGCCTTGGCTACGGCCACGGTTTCCTCAAGGCTCTGGTAGCGGCTCGGAGGGTAGATCAGCCCGGCGGAGATGCCGCGCGCGCCCTCGTCCATGCACCGGGCGACCAGATCCCGCATGGCCCGGATTTCGTGGTCTTCCGCGGGCCTGTCGGCCATGCCCATGACGCTCAGGCGCACCGTGCCCAGCCCCACGTACGAGGAGACGTTGAGCGGCGGCTTCGCGGCCTGCAGGCAGTCGAGGTATTCCGCGAAGCTGTTCCACGTCCACGGCACGTCGAGCGTCCCGGCGAGGCCGGAAAGGTGTTTCTTCCAGTCGGCCTTGTCGCCGTCCTTGATCGGCGCGAGGGACATGCCGTCCAGCCCGAGGTTTTCGGTGGTCACGCCCTGCATGATCTTGCAGTCCATGCCCTCCCCGGCGAGGAGCGGCAATTCCGAATGGCTGTGCCCGTCCACGAAGCCGGGGCAGAGCGCCTTGCCGTCCACATCCGCCACGCGGCGGGCGCGGGCCGTGGAGCCGGGGGGCAGCACGGCGGCGACGGTGCCGCCTTCCACGCCCACATCACCGTAGAACCACGGGTTGCCCGTGCCGTCGATGACCTTTGCATTGCGGAACAGAATATCAAACATGGGAATGCTCCCTCACATGCCGCGGAATCCCCGCGGCGTCTTTAGGGCAGGTGGCCTTTGCAAGGGCATACGCCTCAAAGCCGGGCTCCGGTAGGAAGCGCCGTCTTCACCAGACCCCACGCCGGTTCACGGCACGCCGCACCCGCGTGCGGCGAAAGCCGTTTCAAGATGGGATGGCCCTAGAACGTGTGGTTCAGCCCGGCATCGAATGCCCGGACATTGAGATCCCGCACTTTGGGCGCGACCCGGTCGGCGATGACGGAGCGCCAGACGTCGGCGTCGCCCCCGACGAGCTGGGCCAGCCCGCCCATCATGACGCTGTTGAACACGCGGGCGTTGCCCATCTCCACGGCGAGCGGCGTGGCCGGGATTTCCCGCAGGCCCGCGCAGCGTTCGCGGATGGCGGCGCGGATGCCGTCCTCGTCGGGATAGTCGGCCTGCCCGGAGCTTACCGATACGGGGTCGATGCGCCAGTCGTTGGCGAGCACGACCGTATCCTTATTCGTATAGACGAGCCGCCGCAGGCCCTCCAGCCATTCGAAGCTCAGGTAATAGTCGGCGGTGCCCCGGTCGATCATGGGCGCGCGGACGTTTTCGCCCCAGATGATGTGGCTGACCACGGAGCCGCCGCGCACGGCGAGGCCGAGGATGTCGGATTTCTTGGCGTCGTGGCCGAGCCGGAGCCCTACTTCGGCGAGGATGTCGCTGGCGAGGATGGTTCCCTGCCCGCCGACCCCGGTGATGAGGAAACGGATGGTCTTTTTCATGGGGATGCGCTCCTTAGGCTTGTTCGGGGCCGGAGATGGCGTGGACGGGACAGATCTGGGCGCAGATGCCGCAGCCGACGCAGGTCACGGGTTCGATGCGGGCCTTGCGCTTCCCGGTCTTGGGGTGCTTTTCGTCGGACAGCACGACGGAGGGGCAGCCGCTCTGGATGCACTTGCCGCAGGCGATGCACTTGTCGGCATCCACCACGCGGGCGGGCTTGGGGCTGCGGGAGACGAACACGCAGTCCCCGCGCGTGATGAGCACGGAAACCCCGTCGTAGGCGGTGCACTCTTCAAGCGCCTTCCGGACGGCGGCGAGATCGAAGGCATCCGCGGTGAGCACCTTTTCCACGCCGCAGGCGCGGCACAGCCCGGCGATGTCCACAGGCGCCACGGTGCCGAGGGACAGGGTCGCCTCGATGCCGGGGTTGTCCTGATGCCCGGTCATGGCGGTGGTGCGGTTGTCCATGATGATGACCGTGCCTTTGCCCTTGTTGTGGACCATGTTCAGCAGCGGCGCGACGCCCGCATGGAAGAACGTGCCGTCGCCGATGGTGCACACGGCGGGCTCGGGCAGCCCGGAAAGGCCCATGCCGTGCAGCACGCCCACGCTCGCGCCCATGGCCCCCATGGTGTGCTGGGCATTGAAGGGCGGCAGGGTGCCGAGGTTGTAGCAGCCGATGTCGCCCGCCACCGGCACCTTCATCTGGGAAAGGTTGTAGAACGTGGAGCGGTGCGGGCAGCCGGAGCACAGCAGCGGGCTGCGGCTGGGGAGGGATTCGGACGTGTCGCTGAACGCGGGGGCCGTATCTTTAAGGATGCCCGCCTTGCGGCAGCTTTCGGCGATGTCCTCCGGCAGCAGTTCGCCGCAGATGGAGAAAATGTCCTTGCCGCGCGCGGGGATGCCCATAGCCCTGACCTGCTCCTCGATGAAGGGGTCAAGCTCCTCGACCACGATGACGTTGCGCACGCCGTCCGCGAACTCCCGGATCAGCTTCTTCGGCAGGGGGTAGCACATGCCGAGCTTGAGGATGGAGGCTTCGGGGAAGACCTGCTTCACGTATTCGTAGATGATGCCCCCGGCGATGAAGCCGTATTCGCGGCCGCCCCATTCGATGCGGTTGCCGGGCCACGTGTTGCTCCATTCCTCGATGTCCAGCAGGCGCTGTTCAAGGATGTAGTGCCGCTTGCGCGCCCACGTGCACATGGAGTTGTACTTCTCGATGTTGCGGGGGAAGGGGCCGACCTCGCGCCCGTAGGAGCCGGGGGCGCCGAGCTCCACCACGGACTTGGAATGTGAGGTGCGCATGGTCGTGCGGATGACCACGGGCGTGTCGAAGCGTTCGCTCATGTCCACGGCTTCGATCATGAAATCCTTGCATTCCTGGCTGTCGCAGGGTTCCAGCATGGGGAACTTGCCGAGCTTGGCGTAGTGGCGGTTGTCCTGCTCGTTCTGGGAGCTGAACAGGCCCGGATCGTCGGCGGTGACGACCACGAGCGCGGCCTCCGCGCCGGTGTAGGCGGTATAGAACAGCGAATCGGACATGACGTTCATGCCCACCTGCTTGGTGGTCACGAGCGCGCGGCGCCCGGAATAGGCCGCGCCCGCGGCGGCGTCCATCGCCACCTTCTCGTTTACCGACCATTCTGAGTATATTTCTTTGTACTTGCTGACGTTTTCAAGGATTTCCGAGCTGGGTGTCCCCGGATAGCCGCAGGCGATCTCTATGCGCGCTTCCAGCGCGCCCCGTGCGAGGGCCTCGTTGCCGGACAGAAGTTTCTTCATCGGCTTTTCTCCATCAAGATTAGTCGGTTTCCCCGCAATGCCGTGCCGGAGCCACCTGCATCACGATGTCCACAATGCGTACGCCTTCCCCTTCCGGCAACACCATGACCGGGTTCAGGTCGAGCGAAACGAGCCTGTCGCCCAGCGCGCAGCACATGGCTGCCACCCGGACGAGCACATCGGAGAGGGCTTCCACGTCGGACGCGGCGCGCCCTCGGAAGCCGGTAAGCAACTTGGCGGCCTTGAGCCTGCCGATCATGGCGCGGGCGCCTTCGGGTGAGAGCGGGGCCAGCTCAAGCGAAACGTCGCGCAGCAGCTCCACGAACACGCCGCCGAGCCCCACCATGACCGCCGATCCGAACCCGCCGTCACGGTTCACGCCGACAATGGTTTCCACCACGTCGCCGGATTTGCCGCCCGCGCTCCGCACCATGCCTTGCACGAGCATCCCCTCGCGCCGCGCGTCCGCGTGGTGCAGGGCAAGGATGCCTTCAAGCTCGCGCCATGCCGCCGCGAATTCCGCGCCGGTGCGGAGGTTGAGCTTGACGAGGCCTGTCTCGGTCTTGTGCGCGATGTCGGGGGAGGCGGCTTTCAGGGCGACGGGATAGCCGATGCGCCCGGCTGCCGCCATGCCTTCCTCAAGCGAAACCGCAAGCTCCTCGTGATCTATGGCGATCCCGAAATGGCGCAGCAGGCGGGCGGAAAGCGCGTAGGGCAATACGCCCGAACTGGCGTCGAGTTCCGAAGCCAGTTCGGGGGGGAGTATGGAAGGAGTGGGGGAATCCTTCCGGGGGTAGGGAGATGCCGTTTTCGCCGCGCGCGCGGCGCACCAGTCTATCCAGCGCCGGATGGCGGGGATGCCCGCGCCGCTGCCCTGCACCACGGGGACGTTGCCTTGTGCGAGGATATCGCCGATGGCCGGATCGATGCCGCCGGAGATATTGGAAACGACGATGACCGGCTTGCCGGAGGCGGCGCGCACGGCGACGGCGGCGCGGGCCACGTCCGAGAACTGCTCCACCTGTTCGGGGGCCATGTTGCCGGGGATGTCCTGCGAGACGATGAGCGTTTCCACATCCTCCTCGGCGGCAAGGATGCCGAGGCTGGCGGGGTAGGCCTCGCGCAGATCGCCGCTGCCCCACGCGTCGAGGGGGTTGGCGATGGGGGCGTAGGGCGGGAGCACCTTGCGGAGCCGTTCCTTCCCGGCCTCGGAAACGGGCGGGAAGACGAGGCCGCTGTCCGCGCACACGTCCGCCAACATGCCCATTTCGCCGCCGGAAACCGTGGCCATCCCCACCTTCGGCGAACCGGCGGAAAGGCCGCGCAGCCCGCTGAACAGGACGGCGGTTTCGAGCAGGTCGTCGAGGGTGTTGACCCGCATGACGTTGGCACGGCGGAAAAAGGCGTCGAGTATCCGGTCGCTTCCCGCGATGGCCCCGGTATGGGTGGCCGCCACGCGGCAGGCGAGTTCCGAGCGCCCGACCTTGAGCGCGATGACGGGCTTGCCCTTTTCCGCGGCGCGGGAGCACGCGGCGGCGAAGGCTTCCGGATCGCGGATGGTTTCGATGAAGAGGGCGATCACATGCGTGGCGTCGTCGTCGACCAGATAGTCCATGTAGTCGGCGAGCCCGAGGGCCGCTTCGTTGCCGGAGGAAATGAGGCGGGAGAACCCGGCCATGCGGTTGGCGTTGCCGAGCGCCAGCAGCACCGCGCCGCTCTGGGCGATGACGCCGATGTCGCCGGGGCGGAACGCCTGCGGGAGCGGGGCGCTGTACATGCAGGTCTTGTCGGTGATGTTGGCATAGCCCACGCAGTTGGGGCCGCAGAACAGCAGGCCGGACTCATGGCAGAAATCGTGGATGCGCCGCTGCATGGCCCGGCCTTCCCCGCCCGTTTCGGCAAATCCGCTGGCAAAACCCCAGACCCCCTTGACGCCTGCGGCGTGCGCCTCCTCAAGCATGGGCAGCAGCGAACGGCTGCCCAGCAGCACGGCGGCGCAGTCCGCCGGGGCGGGGAGATCGCGCAGGGACGCGTAGCAGGGGTACCCAAAGATTTCCTTATACTTTGGGTTGATGGGATACACCGTACCCGTATAGCCGAGGCGCTGCATGTTCCTGAGGACGATGGAACCCGCCCCGCCGTTGGGGGATGCGCCGATCACCGCGATGGAGCGTGGCGTGAACAAGGGATCCAGTTTCCAAGGGGATTTTTTCACGGGAGACTCCTTTGTCCGGCGGTCAGGGGAGTGCCTTGCGGCGTTCTGGTTTGGGACACCGGCTGTTTTTTTGTTGTTCACTATATGAACTGAAATTCATAATGCGAAAATATGAGGTTCGCCAAAAGAAGTCAAGCGGCAGGGCCGAAAAAGGGGAGCCTTGCCGAAAGATTTTTGCTTTTTTCTTATCATATGCAGTTCAAAGCGTTTTTTGCTTGGAAGGCGGGATGTGGGCAGGCTGCCTGCTGCCGCCGCGCTTGGCGTGGGGGGGAAAGGCGGCCCGGCCTTCCAGCAGGATAGGCACCGTTGGCGGGAAAGCCGGTGCGGGCAGGAAGGCGGGGGAGGCGCCGCGGCGCAATGAGGATGCGCGCGGATGGGCCGGTTTCTGTGGAAAGGTCCTTTGTCACGTATCCACGCATGGATAGGAACAAGTTGCGTTCGGCGTCGTGGGCGTCGTTGCCTTCACCCGTATCACCGTGGGGATAGGCGCAAGGGGAGGCCCGTTGACGCATGGCCCGCCGGGCTTGCTTCTTTCGAAACATCCAATCCGGAAGCAGGGCGGCAGGAGGCAGGCGGGACGGGAAAGCGCTTGCGGGAGGATTGAAGAAAAAAGCTGTAAAATGTAATATTATTAAATAGATATGATCTTATATCGCCAACTTGATAATGTGTTCCGCGCGTTCCCCGCCTGCCAGGGCTGTATGGGGATCGTTTCTTTGCCGGTTTTCTTCCGTTCGCCCGTGTGGGCGTATCAATGGGCGGCGTTGAGGAGCGCCCCGCAAAAGGTTTCCGGGCTTCCGGTAAAGCGATGGAGGAGGCGAGGCGGTACAGGCAATCCCTTTTGGGTTTTCCCTATGCCCATGAAGGCTTGGGGAACCGGCACACCGCAGCCGCCAGCCGCAAACAGGCCGCTTGCCAGGGCGATACATGCCGGATGGCATCCGTCCCCGTTGGGGGGGCGCGCCGCCGTACGGTACCCTCTGAAAACCCGTATGAAATTTTGTATGGCAATAAATTGGCTATGGTCAGGTGGCGGAAAATGTCCGCCATGCTTCGTTGTGTTTTTCCATTGAAATTTTCGTGATGGATACGGTGCCGCCCCTCTTGACATCACGTGAGGAACCAGTTTAGTTTTATATTACAAAATGAATTTCATATAGTGAACTAAAAAACGCCACGGCAAACACCAGCAAGCGGGCCTTCCCATTGCCTCGGGAAGCGGCCCGCACAAGGAACGGGGAAACGCGAAAGCGCCTCCATATGCGGTTGATGCAAGCCGGAAACCCTGGGGTTTCCCGGTGCGAGAGAACCCTCAACAGAGGAGTCACAGTATGAACCGGTTACATGTTCTTGTCTTGTTGGCTGCAATGGCCTGTACGGGGCTCGTGATGGGGACGGTGAAGGCCGAAGCCGCCGATTCCGGCAAGGAACTGCGTGCCGCGGTCAACGCCACGGCCCCGCCTTTCGCCTTCATGGAAAACGGGAAACTGGTGGGATTCGAGGTGGATCTGCACGCTGAAGTCGCCAAGCGCATGGGCAAACAGCTTGTGATGACGAACATTCCTTTCGCCGGGCTCGCCCCGGGGCTCCAGGCCAAGAAGTGGGATGCCGCCGGGAATACGTGGATCAACAAGGAACGCCTTGTCATGATGGACTTTTCCGATCCGTGGGTTGACGCTCAGCTCGCCTTCGTGACCCGGAAGAACGACGCCATCACCAGCCCGGAACAGCTCAAGGGCAAGACCGTGGGCGCCGAGGCGGGCACCGCCGAACAGCGCTGGCTTGACGCCAACCAGGAAAAGTACGGCCCGTACACCATCCGCACCTACGACCGCTCCATCGACATCCTCATGGATCTCATGAACAAGCGGCTCGACGCCTACCTGCGCGAACAGACCCGCGCCCTCTATCAGATCAAGAATTACCCCATGCTCGGCGTGGCCTTCCCCGTGGGCGACGTGTTCGTTCAGGGCGTGGCCTTCCGCAAGGGCAGCGACGTGGCCGAGGCTGTGGACAATGCATTCGACGAGCTGAAGGCTGACGGCGCCATGCAGGCTCTGGCCGACAAGTACGGCCTGACTCTGGCTGAGTAACTTACATTATAAACGGATAGGTGTAGTGATTCTGTGACTGTGATTTTGGAGCGTCTGACCGGCGCATTCGCGCTCAACTGTGAGCTGTTCTTTCTGACCTTGCTGTTTTCGCTGCCGCTGGGCCTTGTGGTGGCCTTTGGCTCCATGAGCCGGTGCGCACCGCTGCGGGGCGTCGTCAAGACCTTCGTGTGGGTCATTCGCGGTACGCCGCTGATGCTCCAGATCATCGTCATCTACCTTGGCCCCGGCCTGCTGGGCATGAACAACCCCTGGCCCTCCGGCTCTTCGGGCCGTCTGGTGGCGGCGGTGGTGGCTTTCGCCATCAACTACGCCTGCTACTTCTCTGAGATCTACCGCGGCGGCATCGAGGATGTGCCGAAAGGCCAGACCGAGGCCGGTCAGGTGCTGGGCATGACCAGGAGCCAGATCTTCTTCAAGGTCACGCTCCTGCAGGTCGTCAAGCGCATCCTGCCCCCGATGGGCAACGAGGTCATCACGCTGGTGAAGGATACCTCGCTGGCGAACGTCATCGCCAACAAGGAGATCATCATGATGGCGAAGGAATACAGCGCCAAGGGCCTTATCTGGCCGCTGTTCTCCACCGCGATCTTCTTCCTCGTCTTTGTCGGCGCACTCACCCTGCTGCTGGACTGGGCCGAGAAAAAGATGGACTATTTCCGCTGCTAAGGAGGATACTGAATTATGGCATTACTCGAAGCCTCTGGCATCGGGAAGAATTTCGGCGAGACGAAAGTTCTCAGGGACATCTCGCTCACACTGGAACAGGGCGAGGCGCTGGCGATCATCGGCTCGTCCGGCTCGGGCAAGACGACGCTGCTGCGCTGCCTGAATTTCCTTGAGCGTCCCGACACCGGCGTCATCAAGGTGAACGGCGAGACCATGTGGGACGCCGCCGACCCTGCCACCCAGCGGGAGAGCGAGGTGCGGAAAAAGCGCCTCCACTTCGGCCTCGTGTTCCAGAACTTCAACCTCTTCCCCCAGTACACCGCGCTGGAGAACGTGATGCTGGCGGGGGACGCGCAATAGTCCTGCGTAATTGTTTGATCTGAGCA
>OHAP01001704.1_pt1 | contig 13457 bp, 9 predicted proteins | sample 1577171 | NCBI WGS metagenome assembly OHAP01 (sample SAMEA3541489, study PRJEB24748) | human gut metagenome | biome: human gut; feature: human-associated habitat; material: faeces | place: China | collected 2012 | reverse complement strand
AACCTCCATACAGCGTATCTCCTTCCACAATGCGTATCTTATCTTCCGGAATCAGGAAATCGGTATTATCTTCCTCTTTCGCACGTGCCATGCAGGTACGGTCGTGCTTATTAAACTCACGCCAAGCTCCTTTTTCGGTAAGCAGCGGGTATTTCTCAATCTCTATACGCCAGCCCTGATCGTCAGACAAATGCCAGTGGAATTTATTGAGTTTATACAAAGACATCAGATCCAGTACATGCTTTACCTCATCTTTATTCCAGAAATGACGGGAAGCATCCAGCATAAATCCACGCCATTCAAAACGGGGTGCGTCTTCTATTTGCACGACAGGGATTGAATAAGTTTGTTTCTCTCCCTGCACTTCTATCGCTGCAGGAAGCAGCTGGCGAATAGTAGTAATCGCAGAAATGATACCCGAATAGTCATTAGCCTCTACCCGGATATATTCCGGCGTAGACTGAAGTTTATAAGAACCGGACTTGCCACCGGTATCTTTCAACTGAAAATACATATCTACCTGATTCTTATCAGTAGTGACCTCCACAGAAGACGATATGACATTGCGGAGAATCTCCTGCAAATACCCGACTGCCGGAAACAACGACTGATCGGAAACTCCAATCTTCATTCCATCTTTTAAAACAAACGAGCCCGACTGCTCGGTCAGACTAACGGGGGTAGGTAGGATTGCAATTTCTTGCTTAACGGTGGGCGTACAAGAAGAAAAAACACAAGCTGATACAATGAGTAAAGAGCTACTTAATTTTTTGAACATGCGGTTAACTATTTAATAAATGATTTGTCCTGTCTTTAATTGACCATCTATATATAATACAACTAAAACATAGAAACTACTAAAAGCCCGGAAAAAGTTTTTTTGCGACTTGACGTCACAGACTCCTATAAATGTTTATCTTTGCTAGCCAATCTCAATCAATTAATTATAAAGAGTCACTTCCAATGTCAAGAGAGAATATCTTAATCAAAACCTCATGGATTAGCACAATTGGCAATGCAATCCTATCCGCATCTAAAATCATCATCGGTTTATGGGCCGGTAGTCTGGCCGTAGTGGGCGACGGTATCGACTCGGCAACCGATGTCGTTATCTCTATCGTTATGATTTTTACGGCACGCCTCATCAACCGTCCTCCTTCAAAGAAATATGTATTCGGTTATGAGAAAGCGGAAGGCATCGCGACAAAGATTCTGTCACTGGTGATATTTTATGCCGGTATGCAAATGTTGATATCTTCCATTCAAAGCATCTTTTCAGATGAAGTGAAAGAGATACCATCGGCTATCGCTATCTATGTGACTATATTCTCTATTGTCGGCAAACTGATGCTGGCTTCGTACCAGTACAAACAGGGAAAGAAAATAGACAGTTCCATGCTGACGGCGAATGCGATAAATATGCGTAATGATGTTGTCATTTCGGCCGGAGTTTTATTAGGGTTGATTTTTACTTTTATATTCAAATTGCCGATACTCGATTCGATAACGGGATTGATAATCAGCCTCTTTATCATCAAGTCGTCCATCGGTATTTTTCTCGACTCGAATGTGGAGCTTATGGATGGCGTGAAGGATGTCAATGTGTATAATAAGATATTTGAAGCTGTCGAGAAAGTGCCGGGAGCAAGTAATCCGCACCGGGTCAGGTCGAGAATGATAGGAAACCGGTATATCATTACGCTCGATATAGAGGTGAATCCGCAGATAACGATTACACAAGCGCATGAGATTGCCGGGGCGGTGGAGAAAAGTATTGAAAGTTCGATAGATAATGTCTATGATATTTTGGTGCATGTGGAACCTGCCGGGGAGTGTCAGACGGATGAGAAATTCGGGGTAGACAAGGATATGGTGTGACACGTGAAAATCTTCGGCAACAAAGAAAGCTATTCCGCTTCTTTTTCTTAACTTTGCGTTCATCGTTCACATTTTAATAAAAATTTGATATGGAAGAAGGAACATTCAGGCGCTATCCTATCGGGATACAGGATTTTGAAGATTTGCGCAATAATAATTACATATATGTTGATAAGACTGCACTGATTTATCAACTCGTCAATACAAATAAGATTTATTTCCTGAGTCGTCCCCGTCGTTTCGGAAAGAGCCTGCTCATCTCTACGCTCGAAGCCTATTTTCTGGGAAAGAAAGAACTTTTCAACGGACTGGACATGGAGCAGTTGGAGAAAGACTGGACAGTGTATCCGGTGCTACATATCGACTTTAGCGGCAGTAAATATATGGAAGCAGAGTCACTTCGCGCATCTATCAATGTTCAGCTGTTACTTTGGGAAAACATCTACGGACGTCAGGAAGGCGAAGACACATTTAGTTTACGTCTGGAAGGTATCATTCGCCGCGCTTATGAGCAAACCGGGCAGCAGGTTGTCGTATTAGTGGACGAATATGATGCCCCGATGCTGGACAGTAACAATAACCATGAGTTGCAGCATGAGATTCGTGGTATCATGCGCGACTTCTTCAGCCCCTTAAAAAAGTCAGGTAAATATCTTCGCTTCCTCTTCCTGACGGGCATCAGCAAATTCAGCCAGATGAGCATATTCAGCGAACTTAACAATCTTCAGAACGTCAGCATGAGCGACAATTACAGCACTATCTGCGGTATCACCGAACAGGAACTGCTGACGCAGATGAAAATTGATGTCGAACAGATGGCACAAGCCAACGATGAAACGTATGAAGAGGCGTGTGCCCACTTGAAGAAGCAATATGACGGATATCATTTCAGTAAATCCTGTGTGGATGTGTACAATCCTTTCAGCCTGATTAATGCTTTTGCTCAAAAGAGTTATGAGAACTACTGGTTTTCTACCGGTACCCCTACCTTTCTGATAGAACTCCTGCAACAAATGAACTTTGACATCCGGCTGCTCGACCGTATGGACGCCAAGCCGGAAGACTTCGACAAGGCTACGGATTGTCTCACCGACCCTATTCCGGTGCTCTACCAAAGCGGTTATCTCACAATCAAGTCGTACGATGCTTTCTTTCGTACCTATACATTAGGCTACCCGAACGAGGAAGTAAGAATCGGCTTTATCGAGTCGCTCATCCCTTCTTATCTTTACCAACCTACGCGCGAAAGCAACTTTTATGTAGTGTCCTTTGTGCGTGATTTAATGAAGGGAAACCTTGAATCTTGCCTTGAACGCACCCGGTCTTTCTTCGCCTCTATTCCGAACGACCTAAACAACAAAGAGGAAAAACATTATCAAACTATATTCTATCTTCTGTTCCGCTTGATGGGACAATATGTGGATACCGAAGTCAAAAGCGCTGTCGGACGGGCGGACGTGGTTATCAAAATGCAGGATGCTATTTATATACTTGAATTTAAAATGAACGGCACCGCAGAAGAGGCTTTAGCGCAGATTAACAGCAAAGGGTATGCGATTCCTTATGAGGCAGACCACCGGAAAGTGGTGAAGGTCGGCATCAACTTCGACAGTACCACGAGAACGATTGGAGACTGGAAAATCGAAACGGATTAACAGCGTACGCCACTTGCTTGAAGTAGACAAGGATATGATGTGACACATGAAAAAGGCAGCAGTTGCTCTCGTCTGTGAGTAACTGCTGCCTTTTTGCGTGTTCTGTGCTGTCGTAGCCGGGAAATTAGGGTGTATTGCCACAGCTTGCTGTGGTGCGTTTCCCTAACTTGTTGTGGCATGCTCCCCTTGCCTGCTGTGGCATGCTTCCCTAGCCTGCTGCGGCACGTCTCCCCAGCCTACTGCGGCACACATCCCTTTCCGCCGTTCCGGTTTTACGTATTCAATAGGCTGTTGCTTTGATACGCAGCTTGATGGCATTTTCGGCTGTATCCAGTACCAGTTCGCAGTTTTCAGAGGTTACAGAACTACCGGTGACGTCCATTTCCAATGAGGTGATTTTCTCAAGATCGAGTTGGGTTAAGGTGTATCCGTCTCCTTTCACCACCGTGAATCCACCTTCGGGAAAATGGGATGGCCGCATCTTCCATTGAGCCACAAACGTCAGTTTGTCCTTGTCAAGGGTGATTTTCTCTACCGGTGTAGAGTTGTCTTTGTCGTCGCCGCCGCAGGCGGTTACCAACGTTGCTGCCACAAGGCAGAGGAAAAAGATTCTTAGTTGTTTCATGCGTCTTTCTGTTTTCTTTAAAAGGGTAAATTATGAAAGGCTACCGCTTTTTTTGTTTGCCATGAGGGCGGATACGCTGTCTGCAGCCGGACTGTCCGCCCTCATTCGTGACCTGCTTCTTTATGCAGCCGGGTCGGGGGCTTCACCTCCTCCGGGGATTTCAGGGTCGGGCGCTTCGCCGCCGCCACCGCCGCCACCCGCGTTTTCGTCACCCAGCAGAATCGGGAAACGGTAAGAGCGTGGCGTTTTCAATGCCTTGTTGCTTCCGCTATATTGTGTCGTGATGCTTAGCGCATAGAGCTTTCCGGCTTCTATGGCAGGTAGCATGATGGTGAGTTGTGACGGTGCGTTGTGAACGATGACGGACACTTTCAACGGGACGGCTCCCTCTTCGTCTTTGGTGAGATAGATGCCGACCGAAGGGTCGTCACCGAGGATTTTAATGTTGCTTCCGCTGATAACGGCAGGACCGCCGGAAGTGATGACCTGGCTGATACTCTTCGTCACGGAGTCGGTGATGGAGTTGATGACCGGCCCCGTCTGTGCCAGCCCGTTGCAGATTACTTTTACGGCTTTGAGCTGGTCGCGCAGCAGTTGTCCCGGTGTGTAGGACACACCGAGCGAGTGCTTCGTGGCGTCAAACTGGGCGTTCTCCCCGAGGAACGAACCGCGTACGGTGACGATGTACTGTCCCACACCGTCTACCACGCTCTTCCCTTCGGCGATGGCTTCCACCTTCTTCTGGTCGGCAAGGTCGAGGATGTTCTCGATGGTCTCCTGCCGGTACTCGGTACGCTCCTTGATGATGCGTGCTGCGATTTCTTTGTTGTGCAGACTGCCTGTGATGCGTGCGCGTCCGGTGTAGTCGCCTTTTTGCTCGGTCATGATGTTGTCGTAAAGGTCAACATTGAGCGTGATTTTTTCGTTTGTTGCCATGATAATGATTGTTTTAAGGAAAGTGAATATCTATTTATTGGTTACGTTCTGTGCTGTTTGTCATTTCGCACGCATCTTGATAGCATTACCGTCCAGATAAAGTTCGAAAAGACTGTCATAATATGTCATGCCCCCAGTAGTATTAGTCATCAGATGGAACTTCATAAGATCACTGTCAGTCAAGGTGTAGCTGTCGGTTCCCTTAACAACGGTTTCGGCTCCTGGCCGGACAGTGGAACGACTCAACACGTAATCATATAGATCTAATTTAAAATCAGAATCCGCCGGAAGTTCGTTTTCAACCGTAACGGTGGGGATGGTCACTTGATTGCCATTAATCGCAGCTTGCAGACAGAGGCTCCGTTCACTCATATACGTTCCCTCCTCCCTTGCTTTTATTTTTCCGCCTTTCAGTTGCAGTATTCCTGTAGGGGCAACAAGCACTTCCTGCCCCTTTATGCTTTTGGAGATTTCAGCATCGCCTTCCATAATGAGCGTGGCATTATCACCGACAGAGATACCAATTAGCTGGTCATTATCATTCCCATCGCCGGAATATAGTTCGAAGCCGTTACCCAGCGTTAGTTTGCAAGACGCCCTAACAAATATGCAGGCGATATTAGTTGAATAGGTATCAGCATTTCCATAAATGTCGAGGTTGGTCAGCTTCAATGACGCGCCGTTTATAAGCTTAAAAAGGCTTTTGTTGCTAGCGGTACGGGAAATATTATAATTATCGCCGCTGATAGGATTATTTCCGCCGTCGATAGCAATGTGTTTGCCGTCTATTGAAAAGATAAAATGCTCTGCATCCGCAGCAACCCAAATACTTCCACCGAGGATGATTTGTGTTGGTGCATCCGCAGTGCCGTCTGCCGTTTCAATAGCGGTTTTCAGTTCGGCTGCGGTAGTGACAAGCGTCTTGTTGCTGACCGTCACAAGGCAGGTGGCGGACTTTTCGCGTGCGGTGGCGGTGATGGTGGCTGTTCCTTCAGCTACGGCGGTCACCAGTCCGTCTTTACTTACGGTGGCTACGGAAGTTTTGTCACTGCTCCATACTACGGATTCGGCAGTCACCCGGTCGGGGACAATGGTGGGAACCAGCGTTTCGGTCGCTCCCGATTTCAGGGTCAGAGTCTCATGATTGAGGGTGATGCTCTCTACGGGCACAGAGTTGTCGTCATTGTTGTCGTCGCCACAGGCGGTTGCCAACGTTGCTGCCATAAGGCAGAGGAAAAAGATTCTTAGTTGTTTCATACGTCTTTTGTCTTTCTAAAAGGGTGAATAAATCGTTGTTCTCTTTTCGGACAAAAGTAATATGCAACAACGAAAAGGTATAGCCAAAATCCTGCATTGTATAGCCAAAATCCTGCAAATCTTGCAGGATTGCCGGAAATTCCATTGTTCGGAGAAACTTCTACCTATGCATTGATGGAAACAACAGCATTTGATGATAAAAGAGTATCGCCTTCTCCTTTAAAGTACAGACTTTTGTTGGCGGAACTCAGTAGGAGTCATTTTTACCAATTCGCGGAAATTGCGGTTGAAGGTGCGCATTGCCTTGAAGCCCGACGCTCCGGCAATGTCTTCGATTGTGTGGTTCGCGTAGTCCGGAAGCAGGAGCAAGTCCATGGCATGACGGATGCGCAGGCGGAGAAGATAATTTTGCAAGGTCAGTCCTGTGGCACGCCCCACAGCGGCGGAGAGATTACGCTCGTTTGTGCCAAGAGCTTTAATCAGGTCGTCACGCTTGAAGTTGTAGTCGAGGTACGGTTGTTCTTTCTGCAGATAGGCTTCGAGCTCTTCAAACAAGTGGTTGCTATCGCCGGATTGCAGGTAACAGATGAGGTCGCCCATATCGGCTTCGAGCGGTGGTTGGGACAGTTTTCCATCCTGTTCGACGATAAAACGGCGTAGCATCTCGTAAGTGTAATGATAGTTAGTGTACAGCCATGCAAAAGCAGGATAGAAAACCACGATAAGGAAACTGAAACTAAACTCGGGTATCGGTCCCGGACAGACAAGTAAAACCCATGCGCCAATGCCGATACTCAACGCATAAAGGAAAGCGCGCATCGTCCACCGGAGTTCCAGTTTTGAGATACACTCTCCGGTCAATTCTTTTAAATGCGTGATGTAGCGGTGTTTTTTACGGAAAAAGAGGCGGACGTAAACGAACAGTTGTACGGTATAGGTGACACCGAACAAGGTCCGCACTGCCAACGGGAGATTGTGAACGACACACGCACGCCATTCTGCTAAAGAATATACACAGACGTCCGCTTCAATGCAGCAACTCACCACATACAGCAGAATGAAAACGAGCGAAGGCGCCGCATGCTTCATCACATTGGCAAAAGTGACGTATCTGCTGTCGAACAGCAATATCAACATAAACGTGAACATCAACGCCTGCGAAGAAGCAAGCACCAACACCAATATTGAGAATAAGTCCAACGACCGGTATACGCCGAACCCGTCAACCAGCAACTCCGCCAAATGACCGGCAGCGATAATGAGAGAAGCAGCGATGAAGAAATGGCATGCACGCCTGTATTTGGGATTAATGGCGTGCGCCATCTGCTTGAAGCAGACAAGACCGAAAGATATAGACAGACATATTCCGATAATAATGCCGTTTGTTAGTGTGTGTAAAGCCGGTATATCCATTACTTAGCATTTGTTTTCCCAACAAAGTTAATGAATCTTGACGAAAAACCGACTAGTTACACCCTGTAAAATTCGACAAGTCTGCAAAATCGTATAGAAACAACCTAATAGCTAATCTTCACTCCGGCAAAGAAACTTCTCGGCAGAGAAGGCCCGTAAATATAGCCGGAATCCCGATTAGCTCCTCTATCAAAGTCCTTCTGATAAGACTCAAAGAGGTTCTGAATTCCGCCGTTTAGTTGCAAATCGACTGTTTTGCATAGCTTGAAGTCGTAAGCCAGTTTCACTCCCAAATCGAAGAAACGGGGTGTTCTGATTGCTTCCGCTTTTCTTTCGGGCATTTCTCCCAGTTTGGCATTTTCGGCAGTGATGTCCATACGTTGCACTAACATTGGGCCGGTATAAGTTCCTGATAAAGCGATGGATAAGGGTTTTACAGGAGTGTAAGTGGCTGTGAAATATCCGTAAGTATCGGGAGTACGGAAAATCTTCTTTTCTGCCGGTGCGTCGTCATGCCATTTATGAGGTTCATCGTATCGGCTGCGTTGTAAAGTGAGTCCCGCTTGTATTTGCAGGATGGAAAGATAAGCCACTTTGCCCTCCAGCGTTAGCCCCATCACTTTCGCGCCGGGACCGTTACTGCGTGTTTTTACCAATATCCCATCGCCACGATCATAAGGTTCGCCCAACACGAAGACATCTGTCAGTCTTGTATAAAAGCCCTCGATCAAGAAATTCGTCTGGAATACTCCGAAACGGTGATACATATCTGCGGACGCACTGAAACTTTGGGATTTCTCTTCTTTCAAATTCTTCGCACGCTCAATCATTGCCACTGTTCCGCCCACATTTTCAATATGCATATCTTCATCAAAAGCCTGCGGAGCACGGAATCCGGATGAATAGCTCAAACGCAGGTTTATATTCTGTGTCGGGTTGAAACGCAAGTTGGCACGGGGGCTAAAGATGATATTATCTACCATGTTATGCTTATCCAGACGGCCGCCGATCAGAATACCCCAACGGTCGTTCTTCCACTCGTTCTGCAGAAAAGCACTGTAAATATTTACCGTCTGATCCGTGTGACGGTCATATCCCCACATATTATCTTTCAGACGATCACGGTTATATTCAAGTCCTGCCGTGAGATCAGAAGGCATAAAAAAACACTTATCAAACGTATGTACATACTGCGCGCCGCCCATAGCGGTTAAATCCGTTGTTTTTCCATAGGCTTTCAGAGGATCGTTACCCGGTCCGTAATAACTGTCCCGATCTGTATTGGCGGCTGACGCAAAGATACTTAGACGGTTCTTTTCATCTGGCGAGAAATAATCGAACTTCAAACTTCCACCATCAATCGAATGTTGCAACTGCTCTGCAATATGGGCTTCGTGAGGAGGACGGTCCAACATATCCCCTCCCCGACGGAATTCCTGCATGTGGTGATATTCGAAGGTTAGTTTGGAGTAAGTGCTTGTTTTCAGATAAGAGCGGAAGCCCACTGTCTGATTCTTCAATTTAGGTAGTTCGGTGAATCCGTCTCCGTCATAATCATATCCGGACCGGTGACGGTTCTGACCAAAGATATACAGTCCGGCACGATGATCGTCCGTCACTAATGAAGCATTCAGGGAGGTATTGTTATCGAATGAGGAACTTCCGCCTAAAGAAGTGATGGTATGCGATAGCTGACCGGAATTACGCAAAGGTTCTTTGGTGATGATATTGATTGTCCCCGCGATAGCGGAAGAGCCGAACAAGGCGGAACCTCCCCCACGCATCACTTCTACGCGTTCAATCATGCTGGCGGGAATCTGTTCCAAGCCATACACTCCGGAAAGGGCACTGAATACAGGACGGGAATCTATCAAAATCTGCGTATACGGTCCGTCCAGTCCATTGATGCGAACTTGCTGGAAGCCACAATTCTGGCAGTTTGTCTCTACACGTACACCGGGCTGAAAGTTCAACCCTTGCGATAAAGTGGAAGAGTTAGTCGTTTCAAATAGTTTCAGATCGACGACATTTACCAAAGTAGGAGCCAAACGACGCGTCGTTTCACTGCGGTTGGCGGAAACCACTACCCCATCCAAAGCAATCGCGTCCTCTTCTATTTCAAAATCCTCTTCCAGTGTCTTTCCTTTTTTCAGAGTCACGTTGCGGGTCACGGTCTTGTAGCCGACCGAGCTAACCTCCAGTATAAAGTTACCTTCCGGCAAATTCTTCAAAAAATAATGTCCGGTAGCGTCGGTCACGGTTCCTATCGTTGTTCCTTTCAGTGCAATGGTGATGTAAGGAAGATGCTCTTTCGTTTTCTTATCCAGTACATGACCTATGATGTTCGCATCGGATTTTTTCAGTTCAGGGTAGTCCGGATGTTCAGCCAATGCGTATGACAGGACACAATACAGGCCGGCCAGGACTAAAAGATATTTCTTCATTGTCGTTAGTCTTTTAATGTTTAAAATCAAAAATAATAATAAGGGAAAGGGAAGCAGCGATCATTAATCGTTGTTCCTAACTGATGAATACTGTTCCCGAAAAGATAGACTAAGCGACAGGAGGTGCTCTTAAAGATATGACGCCCGGACAAGAACGGTGATATGGCTCAACTTGCGGGCGGATAAACAGGATACATAATAGAGATAAAGCAGCGACTGCGAATGTAGGTATTAATCCGCTGTCTGTCACCAATACATGATTCAACAGGTGAATGAGTTGGAATTCAACCGTCGTATGGCTATGTTCACTGCCTTTTTTAAAGGGATGCGAATGGACAATCGTTACCCCGTTTACTACATGGGAGTGAGTAAACAAAGTGATTCCTACCATGTACGAGATAAACAGTACAGGCAAAAACCACTTCATTATATGTAGGTACAATTGTTTCATCCGGTAATCCTGCACATCTATTCTGCGCAGTAAAGTCAGGGTTTAGTTTGTTTTTTGCAAAGATAAGGATTGTCTCCATGTAAAACAATCCCTATTTATAACGATTTTAAATCTTAACCGAATCTTAATAACTGATCTTCACCCCGGCAAAGAAACTTCTCGGCAGAGAAGGACCATAGATATAGCCGGAGTCACGGTCAGCTCCTTTGTCGAAGTCGTCCTGATAGGCATTGAAAATATTCTGTATGCCGGCATTCACCTGGAGGTTCATCGACTTGTAAAGTTTGAAGTCATAAGCGGCTTTCAAACCGATGTCGAAAAAGTCTTTGGTATTCACCGTTATCGGATTTTCAAGGAATCCCGGAACCGGCTCATGGGGAACCAGCATCGAACCGGTATAGGTACCGGAAAGAGCGATAGATAACGGCTTTATCGGGGTGTAGGTTGCTGTAAAATAGCCGTAAGTATTTGGCGTACGCATCATTTTCTTCACCGCTGGAGCTTCTTTGTTCCAGATGTGCGGTTTGCTGTAATGGCTCTGTTGCAGAGTGACTCCCGCCTGAAACTGGAATTTATTCAGGTAAGCCATCTTTCCTTCCAGTGTCAATCCCATAACTTGCGCTCCTGATGCATTGTGACGGGTACGTGTCAGAATTCCATCCACTACCTCTCCGTCGGTAAGGGCAAAAACATCCGACAACTTTGTATAGAATCCTTCTACCAGGAAGTTAACCTGAAACGCACCAAAACGATGATAAATATCTGCCGAAGCACTCAAGCTCTGTGATCTTTCTTCTTTCAGATTATCCGCCAGTTCAACCATCGCTACATTACCGCCTACATTTTCCACATGCAAATCTTCGTCGAAAGCCTGCGGAGCACGGAAGCCGGATGAGTAACTGAAACGAAGATTGATGTTTTCTGTCGGATTATAACGCAGGTTGGCACGCGGACTGAATATCACATGGTTAATCAGATTGTGTTTATCCAAACGACCGCCAATCAGGAATCCCCAATGATCATTTTTCCATTCGTTCTGAAGGAAAGCACTACCGATATTCACTTTCTGGTCTACCGTGCGGTTGTATCCCCACATGTTATCTTCCAGTTTGTCCTGATTGAACTCTATTCCGGCAGTCAGGTCGGAAGGCATGAAGATGCATTTGCCGAAGCTGTAGACATACTGTGAGCCTGCCATCCAGTTCAAGTCAGTGGTGTTTCCGTAAGCATCCAAAGGGTCTCTGTCACCTGGACCATAATAGCTGTCGCGATTGATATGCTGTGCGGATGCAAACACATTGAAACGATGTTTCTCGTTAGGGGAGAAATAATCGAACTTCAGTCCTCCTCCATTGATTGAGTGTTCGGTCTGTTCCGCCACATTCGCTTCGTGAGGCGGGCGGTTCAACAAGTCTCCTCCTCTACGGAATTCTTCCATGTGGTGATATTCAAAAGTAAGTTTCGAATAAGTCGTTGTTTTCAGGAACGAACGGAAACCAATTGTCTGACCGTGTAATTTGGGTATTTCGGAATATCCGTCGCCGTCATGGTCATACGCAGAACGGTGGCGGTTCTGACCGAAGATATACAGACCTGCACGCTGGTCGTCCGTCACGAGAGACGCATTCAATGCCGTACTGTTGTCGAAAGCGTCGCCATCGCCAATTCCCGTAATCGTATGAGATAACATACCAGAGTTGCGCATCGGTTCTTTGGTGATGATATTGATTGTACCGGCAATGGCAGATGAGCCGAACAGTGCCGAGCCGCCTCCACGCATCACTTCCACACGTTCTATCATGCTGGCAGGAATCTGTTCGATACCATACACACCGGAAAGCGCACTAAAAATGGGACGGGAATCGAGCAGGATTTGCGTATAAGGGCCATCCAGTCCATTGATACGCACTTGCTGGAAACCGCAATTCTGACAATTGGACTCTACACGAACACCCGGCTGAAAGCTCAAGCCTTGCGCCAAAGTCGTAGAATTGGTATTCTCAAAGATTTTCAAATCTACTACATTCACCAGTGTCGGAGCCAGACGGCGGGTGGTTTCATTACGATTGGCAGATACGACTACGCCATCCAAAGCAACCGCATCTTCTTCTATCTCGAAATCTTCTTCCAATGTACGCCCTTTCTTCAGCGTCACATTCCGTCTGACGGTTTTATATCCCACCGAACTGACCTCCAGCACAAAATTACCTTCGGGAAGATTCTTCAAAAAATAATGCCCGGTAGCATCGGTCACAGTTCCGATGGTCGTACCTTTCAAGGCAACTGTAATATAGGGTAAATGCTCTTTTGTATTTTTATCAAGAATATGGCCAACGATGTTGGCATCTGACTTACGTAATTCGGGATGATTAGGATATTCATGAGCTTGTCCTTCAAGGGCAGGCAGCAATGTGCAGCACAGGCAGACAAGCGAAAAGATGTATTTCTTCATTTTTCGTTTGTTATTCATTTTCGATAAGTATTCACATGGATAGACAGATAATGCCCTACCTCATGCAAGGTACGGTATCATCATTCAAAGAACAGAAAAACGAATAACCGGGGGTGCTCTAAGTCCCACTACCCCATGATACGGACAGTGATAGTGAGAGTGTTGCGAACGTCCGAGCAACAAGCACAATAAGAAAGGAATAAAAAGGGAAAGAGCAAAAACAACAGCCGCACCGTCTGCCGTTAAGTGAGACAGAAAATGAATCAACTGTAGTTCGACTGTAGAATGTTTATGTGCCGCCCCTTTCTTAAACGGGTGTGAATGGACGATTGTCACGCCATTGACC
>OHAP01001696.1_pt1 | contig 13486 bp, 12 predicted proteins | sample 1577171 | NCBI WGS metagenome assembly OHAP01 (sample SAMEA3541489, study PRJEB24748) | human gut metagenome | biome: human gut; feature: human-associated habitat; material: faeces | place: China | collected 2012 | reverse complement strand
AGTTCTGTATTGCACAGGACTAAGTCCTTTTCTACCATTTGTCAAGTATATCAAGGTATTTTAGTTTTACCTTAGAAAAATCTCTAAAGAAAACTCTGTTACCAACCCTTGGATAATTATCGTTTTTCTTCTTGCTCTTTTTCTTCCTCCAATCGGAGTTCTTTCAACTTTTTTAGAATAGCTTTCTTAGGTTTCATGTACTCCTTTTCTGATTAAGATCGCTTAAAGCTTTCCCAAGATAATATATTTGCATTTTATCTTCATAAGTCAATTTTATAATAAAAACACCCCCAAAATTAGATTTTTTCTGTCTAATTTGGAGGTGTCGTTCAAAAAACAGTTTTTAGAGTGTTTTTTGTTTAAGTGGAAAAAATACTTTTCCGATCATATGTTATTTTGAGGTTGAGTTTTAGGTACTAGAGTTATATATTCTGATGATTTTCCTGATGAAGTAAATGGAGTAGAGAGTGGTTTGTGAATAATTCGGAGGCTTTCTTAATTCTTAAGAAAATTCTTTCGATATTTCACTAAAAATTTTGAAATACAACGATTATAGCTGATAGTATCATAGCTACACCACCGATATATGCAATCCATTTTTCAGAATGTTTTCCAAGTGCACTTCCAATATTCGATGCAAAATAACTATATAAATAATCGTTGATTAAACCAACAAATAGATATGTCAAACCTAATATTGTAGTTTGTAATAAAAATGGAGAGTTGTGGTTAATGAATTGAGGTAAAAATGAAGCAAAGAAAATAATGTTTTTAGGATTTAAAAATATCAGTAAAAATGCATTTTTAAAAACTTCTCCCTTCTCAGGAGGTGTGATTTTCTCAGTTTTATCTTTTACCTTATTAGCACCAAGAAGACTTTTGATTCCTAAATAGATAAGATAAGCGATCCCAAGTAGACGTAAAATTGCATACAAGGTTCCTGAAGTTTTGAGTATAGCTCCAATCCCAATAAACGAGAGGATTAGACAAACAAGTCCTCCCCAGAAACTTCCCCAAACTATTTCATAGGCTGTTTTTTTTCCATGAGTCATACTAGTTGTTATAAGATAAGTTACTGTTGGTCCAGGAGGGGAAATAAGTAGAATGCAAGCGATGGTGTATGATATCCATGTAGATAGTGACATATTATTTTTCCTTTACAACTCTATATTTTATATCATCCTCATTTAAGTTTAGCAATGGGACTGGAAGCTTGGTATGTACAAACTTACTAGGAGTTAATGCTGGCGTCATATTAGATAAAAAACTTAAGAGGTTATTTTTGCTATTAGATGCGTAGACTGTATAAAAATTTCCAGAATTCCAATTTATGACAGCATATTTAAAGAAGTTAGCCAAAATGTTTTTAAATGTATCTATTGTTACAAGACAGTTATTCATATCTGTTAACACATTCTCTTTTTTCAGTCGAATGGCTTTTTGTGAGAAAAATCTATTCTTAAAAAGAGAGTCTTTAATATGTTCTCTTTTTAGAAATTCAGTAATATCTTTATTGGAAAATTTCTCAATAAAACCAATTATACCATCATTTTTAAGTTTTTCTTTTGTAAATTTTACTTGTTTAGCTCTATCTGGACTGTACATCTGAAATGTCGTATCTTCTATTATGACATCAAAACCATTGAAATTAGGAAATAATTCTCTGATATTTGAGTTGTTTATTTTATTGTAAGGAGATAAGATAAATTTGGAATGTAGTGGTTTACCATATCTAAAAAAATTATCCTGATTAGCTTTTGTTGGACTACAAGATAAAGTTTTTATCTTTCCATTACTTAAATTTCCAATTGTTCTAGCCATTGTTCCCTCAGCAGCTCCAAGAACATACAAATATTGCGTCCCCTCTCTTTTTTCCAAGTAATCTTTTAATGCCGAGCCAACGCGACATTCCTCCTCTAATATAAAGGGGATACTTGAGTAGAAATGTTTGTCAAATTGTCCTTGTAATTTTCTATGATTTAAATAAAAGAATAACATTTTTTCGTCATTTTTAAATAAGTTTATATCACCTAGATAAGTATTGTCTGGTTTTCCCAATTCGCCTAACGCAGTCTTTTCAAAAAAATCTGCAAGTGCCCCTATTCTAGGGGTGTTGGTAATATTATCTTCAATATCTTTCATAAATTTTCTCCCATATATTATAATTATACATAAAAAATAGTGAAGTACAATTAAAAAGATGAAATTTTTAGAAGGTTACAAAATCCACATAGAATTTGAAAAAATTGATCGTAAAATGCGTAATAATCCTCTTAAAATTAAATATAAACGAGCTTCGGTAGAAATGAACTGCACCCCAAAAGTTAGACAGAAAAAATCTAACTTTTGGGGTGTTTTTATTATGAAATTAACTTATGAAGATAAAGTTGGGCTTACTTTGGCATGTTTAAATAACAAAAAATTGGTAAAAATGAACGTAGGGAAGAACTGTTATTTTATCCAAATATCCACAATAATAATGACAGAGTCATTATTATTGTGGTCTTGCAGACGGCTAGGATTGTATCCTCTTTTTCCAAAAATATTTGGGAAAAGTCACCTCTCTCTAAGCAAAACGTAAGTTATTTTTCTAAATCAAAAAAGAAACACAAAAAGAGATTGAGAGAATCTTGCCTTTATATCTATTTTTAAGTTATTGTGATGATTGGCTTAACGAGGTTATACAACGAATTTAATTTTTGACAAAGATTTGTACACATTTTTATCTATTTCTACATAAGAATCATGAAAGTTAAAATTGTTTTCATTTCATAATTGAAATAGTGAATATTGGGTGGTATACTATTACAAATCATAAAAATTATAATAGTTTCAAGTAATAGGGAGCTAGCGATGTTTGAACAATACTTCGGTCATCGGTTAAGAGAGTTGAGATTAGCACAAGGACTAACTAAAGAAAAATTTTGTGAAGGGGATGAGGTTTTATCAGTACGGCAATTGACACGTATAGAAACAGGGAAGTCTCAACCTAAATTAGAGACCTTAGAGCACTTGGCAAGACGTCTGAATATATCTTTATCGGAATTGCTTGGAGAGAGGGCTATAGGCTCAAAGTTGCCGGTAGAATACCTCAATCTCAAATATAAATTGATGCATGCGACTAGTCTAGATAAGCCAAATAACCTAATGAAACTAGACGAAAAGCTGGGTAAAATTATTGATATCTATTATGATGATTTGCCAGCTGATGAACAGAGGGTTGTTGATATCTTACAGTCAAAACTTTACTCATATACTTCAAAGACACACCAAAAATTTGGCATGAGCATTTTGGAGAAGAGTTTATCATCATTATGTGAGAAAAGGGTATACACTATCAATGATCTACTACTTATAGAACTATATCAAATTTCGTTAGGAGATGGTGATAGTATGCGGTCAGATGGGTTTAGTGAAGGGACTTTTTATGCCATTTGTAGAAATCTTATAAATAGTTATGATAATATTCCCACGGAGTATTTATTTTTACTTAGGGATGCCTTATTAATGATTCCAATAGTTGAATATGAACGAAAAAAGTTTCATTTATCGGAAGTAGCATTCAATCAACTGCATCGCATTATGGAGGAAACTCAAGATTATCAGAAAAAACCAATTTTGAGAATGCTAGAGGGACAGTATCTATATGTTGTAAAGAAGGATATTTTTGGGGCTAAAAAGGCCTATCAAGAAGGGATAATTTTGGCTAGATTATTAGGAGATGAATTTTTAGTAGATACTATATCAGAGAAAATGAGAGATACTATGAAAGAATAGAACAGGACATACGTGTCCTGTTCTATTTTTCTAATATGCAGTATATTATATTCATAAAGCGAATTGAAGAATAGTAATTTGAGTGCATTATTTTCTTTGGGGATTTTAGGAATTTACACTTGTCATAAAATTTATTTAAAATACACAAAGGAGATTTATTATGAAATACTCAAATAACAAACTAGCCCGCTATTCAATTCGAAAATATTCTATTGGTGTAGCATCTGTTCTAATCGGATTTTTCTTTATGGGAGCATCTGCATCTGCTGATCAAATGACAGAAGCGAGCGTTGTCGCCCCATCAAGTCTTGTTACAGAAAACTCAGATGCTACAGTGGCTTCTACAAATACAGAAATTGGAAAATCTACAGAAGTAGTACAAGTTAATACTCCAGAAGTTTCTTTAGGAAGCCCAAATGAAACGGGGGATGAAGCAAAACCTGATACAATCAAAAAATCTGAGTTAAGCATTTCCGAGTCAGACACAAGTAATAAAGTCTCAGAAGAGAGTACTACACCTGTGTTAGAGACAAAGGATGAAAAAGAGACACCCAAAGTGGTAGCTGAGGATAAACAAGCTGATACACTTGAACAAGTAGATCCTACTAACCCAGAAGGCAAGAAAACAGTTGGGTATGCTGCTGCGAATATTGATAAGCCAAAGACCTCCGTTGTTAATGATGTGACACGGATTCGAGCTACCAAAAAAGATGGTAAGTACATTCATTCAACAGATGTTGATAATGTTTCATCTGGAGATGTTGTCTTGTTTTCAGCAGGTGGTGGTTCAATTGCACGTGGTGATGACTACCCTCAAAGATTCAAGAATGGTAGAATTTGGGTAGATGCAGATGATTGGGGACAGTATGTTAGGGAATGTACATCATTTGTAGCTTATCGCCTAAGTACAGTGAATGGATTTACAATTCCTTATGCTTATGGTGACGCAAGACAATGGGGATATCGAGCACGTAGTGAAGGTTACAGGGTAGATAATACTCCAGCATTGGGTTCAGTAGCTTGGTATGATAATCAATATCAGCATGTTGCATGGGTATCTAATGTCATGGGGGATTACATTGAATTAGAAGAGTATAACTGGCATGATGATCATATTTATCATAGACAGGTAGTTAATAAAAATACTGTAACAGGATTTATTCACTTTAAGGATATTAATAGAGTGGTGGACGATTCTTCAAATCACCCATCACCTTCAGTAGACCAAGAAGTTCCAGAAAGTGGTGTCTATTATTTCAAAGGTCGTGCTAGTATAAAATCAGAACCTAAAATGTCAAGTCCAGAACTTGCGTACTATGACGCAGGTCAAAGTGTAAATTATGATCGTAAATTGATTGCAGATGGTCATGAGTGGATTTCTTACCTATCTTATGCCGGAAATCGTCGTTATATCCCTATTCGTGAGGTTGGAAATGTGTCAAGTAGTCCAACTGGTACTATAAGGATTGTAAATAATGATTCTGAGACAGGAACATTTGATATTATCGTTTCCAATGTTTCAGACGTTAACGGAGTTCAAAAAGTATCGCTCCCAACATGGTCTGAAATTGATGGACAAGATGATATTATTTGGTACACCGCTACTCGTCAATCGGATGGAACTTATCGTCAACATGTAAACGTAAGTGATCATAAAAATTCAACAGGAGTTTATAATGTTCACTTGTATTATGTTGAAAATAGCGGTAAACTTGTTGGTGTTGGGGGAACTACTGTTAATGTGCAAAAGAGTCAGGATACCTATACTATCCCATCAAGTGGTGTTTATCGTTTCACACAACGAGTCAGTATAAAGTCAGAACCTAGAATGTCAAGCCCTGAATTAGCTTATTATGACGCTGGTAATACGGTTAATTATGATAGAGTATTGACTAACGAGGGACACACTTGGATTTCTTATCTCAGTTATAGTGGAAATCGCCGTTATATTGCTATTAATTAAGGAGAATTATTATGAAACCTGCTACAAAACGTTTCACAGCTTTAACCGCACTCGCTTTGACTTCCGTTCTATTACTTGGTGCATGTGGTAATAACAAGAAGGAAGCCACATTAACATCGAGCTCTAGTAAGGTTAGTCAGAAAGTGAAATCGACAAAACCATCTTCAAAAGAAAAAGCGAAGAAGTCTGATCAAAAGACAAAATCTTCTAGTTCAGAAGAAGTCTCAAAAGCAACCTCTGGAGAAAAGGATTCACAACCATCAGCCGGAAATGTTGCTGGATCTGCCCAACAGGAAGTTACCCCAACAAATCCTAGTGAAGAAACAGCTGGAGTAAATCAAGGAACTACGACAGAACAACCAGCTGCTCCGGCGGAACAAACACCAGCTACCACAGCAGTTGATGCTACGGCAATGGCTAATGGTGATTTCTCTAGTGTTGCTGGTACCTATCAAAATGACCTAGGAGATACAATTACAGTATCCCCATCCGGTAGTGTAACCCGTGTTGGTGCTGAAAGTGGTTATAGTGATACAAGTAGTCAGCTCTTTAATGGTTTTGCTCAAGATGGCGGTTATGTAGCAGGATTTGCTCATAATGATGGACCAACCAGTGACCCAATCTTCTTTGATAGTAATGGACAGATTCGTTTCGGTTCTGATGCGATATATGGTCGGATGCATGTTTACAACAAAGTAGGTTAACGGTATTGTCCCTCAGTACTTAAGAAAAGGAAATCACAAGTAGTAGAAGGAGCACACTTTAAAAATGTCTCAAAAAGAACATGGAGAAGTGAGAAGTACTAGTGGTACCTTAAAGGGGACCTATCACTATTTGGATTCTCCCAGTCCTCATTTGTTTCCGTTTGTCTTTATTAGTAACGTAACAGATAGCCTTCAGATGTTTCGCGTGTGTAAGAATGGTAAGCCATTTGCTTTTCCATTACTTCTACCAAATCAATATAAAATTGTTTACATTAAGGATTTTCAAAATGTTAGCTCCTGTGATGAGATTACAGTGACTGAACATTTAGAAGAATACATCTATGATGAATCAGAGTTAGACTAGAATGATATCTATAGTCAATTTAACTCGGAATAAATTGATTAATCTATTCAGATTTGCTTAATGTGTCAAGAAATTAGATGTAGGAAAAGTTCTTAGATATATCTAAGGACTTTTCTTCATTATAGTAGATAATAGTTATCGAAAAAACTATCGATCAATTTTCTACAAAATAAAGTTTAGTAATATTAATGAAATACTTGTAAAATATTTTTAAAAGAAGTATACTATAGGCGTAAAAACGGTTCCATTATTTTATGAAACAGCCTAGAAAGTGAGAGTGATCAAAATGAGAAAGGCATTTGTTTTTAAGGAACATCAACGTTACTCAATACGTAAATATTCTTTTGGAGCTGCATCAGTCTTGATTGGTGCGAGCTTGATGCTTGGTGGACATGCTTTGGCTCAGGAACAAGCCAATAGCACAGGTTCCATCATGGACTATGAAGTTATTGTAAATAATTCTGAAGCACCCCAAATTGACCAAGCAACTTCAGAAGCTGTTACCGATGTCCTCGATCAACCAGCCTCAAGATCAGAAGTGCCAAGACCTAAGCTTGTTAGCAGTGAAGTTGCTTCCTCTGAAGCTAGTAGTGTAGTGGTCAGCGAGGCTGCTTCTTTGGAAGTACCAGCAGAGGTTGCTCAATCTGCATCTGCTGTTGCTTCTGTTGCGAGCTCAGAGGTGGCTAGCCCACGTTATGAAGTGTCATCAGTAGCTAGCTCTGAAGTAGCTAGTGAAACTGACCGTTCAGCGATGTCAGAAGCAGTGGAAGTTAGACCTACTGACCGTGAAGCTGTCGATACTAGTCTTCGTACTGTCTTAACTAATGCTAGTCAGCCAGGTGTAGATGGTCCTGTGACTGCTGATGGTTCTCTTGATATTCCATCAAACGGCACCTATTATTTCCGTCGCACAACTGAAATTCGTACAGCTCCAGTCATGGATATCAAACCTACTTTCGTCTTTAGTGCAGGTGACCATGTTATCTATGATAAGGTCTTGAAGAGAGATAATCACCAATGGATTTCTTACATTGGTTACGATTATGAACGCTACTACGCTGATATCGCAGCTTTGAAGGCCGAAAATACTAGTAGCACTACTGAAGCGACTAGAGATGAAACTATCCCTGAACGTGGTACTTATTATTTCACTAAACCTGCAGATGTGAAGAACCAACCTAGCTTGACTGCTAAGACTGAGTTCAATTTTGATCCTGGTATGTCAGTCAACTACGATAGATCTTTGCTTGCGGACAACCACCGTTGGATTTCTTATACTTCGTACAGTGGTACTCGTCGTTATGTCGACCTAGGTGCTGTTGCAGAGGCTGTAGCTAAACCAAGAGGCGATATCGCTATTGAAAGTCATGACAATGGTGACTTTAGTGTAGTTATCAGTAATGTTTCAGACCAAAACGGTGTCCTCGGGGTATCTGTTCCAATCTGGTCTGAAAAGAATGGTCAGGATGATATCATCTGGTACAATGCGACTCGTCTTAACAACGGTAACTACAAAGTTAACGTCAGTCTAACTGACCACAAGAATGAACGTGGTCTCTACAATGTTCATCTTTACTATGTTGAAACTAATGGTAAATTAGTTGGTGTGGGTGGCACAACTTACACAGTTCCTGCCAAGGTTGAAGAAACTCATACAACTACTAGCTATAGCCTTCCTGATGCAGGAACTTACACCTTCAAAGAACGCACTGGTATTAAGGCAGAACCTCGTGTGGCAAGCCCAGAGTTGGCCTACTACGATGCTGGTATGTCAGTCAACTATGACAAGATTGTCAGTGGTGATGGTTATGAATGGCTTTCTTACCTCAGCTACAATGGCAACCGCCGTTATGTAGCCGTGGCTAAACTTGCTCAACAAGAAAGCAAACCAAGCGGTACTATCAATATTGAAAACCTCTCTAACCTCGGTTTTGACGTTCATATCACTAATGTTTCTGGTGGTGACAAGGCTATTCAAGGCGTAAGTGTTCCAGTTTGGACAGCTAAAGACGGCCAAGACGACCTTGTATGGCACCAAGCTAGCAGACAAAGTGATGGTAGCTACAAGGTTCGTATCAATGTTAGTGACCATAAGGCTGAAGCAGGTGAATACATTGTCCATCTCTACTATGTCCAAGACGGTAAGATGGTAGGTATCGGAGGCACTAGTACAACTGTTCCAGTTCAAAATGCAACTCGCCACAACCTTCCAGCTTCAGGTTCATATACCTTTACCGCTCGTACTGGCATCAAGACTCAACCTTTGGTAGCCAACCCAGATGTTAGCTACTACGATGCTGGCATGTCAGTCAACTATGACAAGGTTGTCAATAATGATGGCTATACATGGCTTTCTTATCTCAGCTATTCAGGACATCGTTTCTATGTGGCTATCGCACCAACGAGTGTGACTAAACCTGTAGAACAACCTGTTCAACCAAGTACACCATCATCTGGTACCTATACTTTCAAAGAACGCTCTAGCATTAAAGCAGAACCAAGTGTAGCGAGTCCAGAGTTGGCTTACTATGATACTGGTATGTCCGTTAACTATGACAGATTGGTGACTGCAGATGGTCACACATGGCTCTCTTATGTTAGCCATGGAGGCAACCGTCGTTACATTGCTATTGGTGGTAAGGCAACAGCAGTTGCTCAACCAGCAAGTCCAAGCCTAGCTGCAACTGGTACTTATACCTTTACCAAACCTAGCTCTATCAAGGCTCAACCAAGCGTTGCAAGCCCAGAGTTAGCCTACTATGATAAAGGCATGTCCGTTCGCTATGATAAGGTCCTAACAGCTGATGGTCATACCTGGTTGTCTTATGTAACCTATAGCGGTGCAAGACGCTATGTAGATATTTCTTAAGATTTGTAACATCACTCTCTTTTGAGGGTGGTGTTTTTTTGGTTGAATGAAGTAAAAAAATGTTACAAAGTATTGTTTTTTTGTAATAAAAATGTAAAATAAGTAAAGAAAACAATAAATCTCATTTTGAATAAATAAGAGAGGTTCATTTATTAAAGAAATGCTCTAACTTAGAATTTCTCTTAAGATTATGCCAAAGGAAGTTATGCCATGCTTAACATCTATGTTTTAGAGGATCATTTTATCCAACAAAATCGTATTGAAGAGGTTATTCATACGATTCTTAAGAAAAATAACATTAAAGTGGGCGACTTTGAGGTTTTTGACAAACCCAATCAACTGTTAGACTTTATTACCGAGCGAGGGTCTCATCAGCTCTTTTTCCTAGACATTCAGATTAAAGACGATACTAAAAAAGGCTTGGAAGTTGCAAAGCAGATTCGCAAGAGTGACCCCTATGCCAATATTGTTTTCTTCACGACTCATTCAGAGTACCTTCCCTTAACTTTTCAATACCAATTGGCAGCTCTAGACTTTATTGATAAGTCTTTGGAGTGTGAGGACTTTCAAAAGCGTCTGGAAAGTATTATCTTATTAACCTGCAAAAAGATACAGAGTCAGAATCCAGAAGATGCTTTTCGGATTGAGAATGTTAAGACCGTTATTCAGGTTCCCTTTCATGATATCTTGTACTTTGAGACCTCGGATATCGTTCATAAGGTTATCCTTTATACTAAAGAGGAGCAGATTGAGTTTTATGGCAGTCTCTCTCAAATTGAAAAGAGTGACCCTAGACTGTTTAAATGCCACAAATCTTTCCTTATCAACCCAGAAAATGTCATCAAAATAGATAAAAGTACGGGAACAGTCTATTTTGAAAATGGTGGCGTTTGCTATGTTTCAAAGTTGAAACTAAAGAAATTGCTTGAGAGAATCAGACTATGACAGCGATTAATTTTGTGTTGAATAATCTAGACTTTTTAGCGGAGATTATCCTCTTTATTCTCATTTATCAATACATTACCTCCGAGAAGATAAAGCTAAGATGGTGTATCATCATCCCCTTGATTATCCGATTTTTGTTTGTGCTTTCTCCAGCCCTATCCTATGTTTTAGGGCATGCCTTCTTGGTTGTTTATTCCCTTTACAGAAATCGTTATGGCAATAGGTTATTAGATATTTTCTATGGCTTGTTTCCAATCGTCATAGAAAGTCTTGTTCACAATCTTATTATTTATGGGATTGCCTTAGTCATCAATCGTCATTATATGATAGTACTTAACCATTTCCATTTAAACCTTGTCATTGAGTTGCTAGTCTTTCCTGTGTTTTGGTTAATCATTAAGACCTTAAAAGTAGATTTCAAAGCGCTGAACTATGGTTTTAGAAAGTCATTTTCAAAGTACTTTTTATTGCTTATAGATATATCAATGTTATCTTATGCCCTCCTTCTCCAATATATTACCTTTTTTGTGCAACAGAGCCCTGGAGGAAGAGATTGGCATGTTTATCTCGTGGTGACCTATGCTTTACTCTTTCTTGCGACTCTTGTTTATATCAATGCGACCTTCAGTGAGAGACTGAAAGAAGAAGTCCTACTCCAAAAAGATAGGCAAATGAGTGATTTGGCTCATTATAGCCAACAAATCGAGAGACTCTATACTGATCTTCGTCGATTTAGGCATGATTACCTAAATGTCTTGTCTAGTATCAAATATGGCATTGACTCCAAAGATATAGTTATCATTTCCGATATCTACGATAACATCCTTGAAAAAACAAAGACTCGGATTGAGGGAAAACAGTACGAAATTGCCAACTTGATTAATATTAAAGACGAAGCCGTTAAAGGTGTCTTGGCTAGTAAAATCTTGGAAGCACAGGGACAGTCTATTACCGTTCACCTTGAGGTCAGCGACGTCTTTGAAGTATCGAGGATGGAATTGTTGGATTTCATAACGGTGCTGTCCATTTTTTTGGATAATGCTATTGAAGCTAGTCTGGATAGCAGTACTAAAGAAGTGAACGTTGCTCTTATCAGTGGAGAGACAAAGGTAGTAATAGTAGAGAATACCATTGCTCAAGAATCTATCAATACAGTCGGTATCTTTAAACTTGGTCGCTCAAGTAAAGGAGAGGGTCTAGGTTATTCTTGCATAGGAATTACCTCGTTTAGTGATGTGTTCCTTGGTAAGAAAGAACCCAATACGCCAAGCTCAGCTCTCGTTGGGGTTTCTACGATGCCAGATGAATAGGCGTCAGCAAAGAAAAAGGAAATTCCTAAATTCTCTACCAGAAGATAGCAGGCAAACTCTTCTCCCCTGTCTGAAGTGAAGTTTTTAGAGCCTCTTTTGGAAATACCCTGCAAAGTTATTTAATGTCTAAAAATCACTATTTTACTGATGAAGTAAAAAATGTTGATATTACGCGAAATACAAAAAATGATACAATAAAAATAATTAATAGTTCAATCATTTATCAAAGAGGAGTAAGCATTATGAAAAATATTTATATGTATGTTCAAGATACTATGGCCGATTGGGAACACGGCTATTTGATGCATGCACTAAGTTTACAGGCTATGTTGGGAGAAGCTAAAGTAAAATTATTAACGTTTTCTAAAGGGAAAAAGTCTATAAAAATTGCTGGAGGAATGACAATTGTTCCAGATTTTAATTTAGATGATATAGATACTACAAATACAGATGCTCTATTGCTTATCGGAGGAGATAGTTGGTTGAACAATGAGCAAGATGACGTTTTAGAACTTGCCTCTAAACTATTACAAGAAAATATCTTAGTTGGAGCTATCTGTGGAGCTACTTTGGGATTAGCCGAAAAAGGAATTCTAGATAATCGATATCATACAAGTAATGCTTCATTCTTTTTAAGCCAGATGAGCCAACATTATCGAGGACATGGTTATTATAAAGACGAGATTGCAGTTCAAGACGGAAAGCTTATTACTGCGAGTTCAGCCGGTTCTTTATTATGGGCTAAGTTTATTGTCGAGGAGTTGGGACTGTATTCAAAAACTACAGTCGAAGCATGGTTTAATTATTTTTCAACGGGAGATCCTCAATATTATGGCGAAATGATGAACTCTCTAGAAAAAGATGCATTGGAAAGTTAATATGAAAAAGATTATTTTCCTTCGTGGAGTAACACCAACTGGTACCAATAGGATTCCAAAAATGTCTTATTTAGTAGAAATCCTAACAGAAGTTGGTTTTTTAAATGTTCAAACATATATTCAGAGTGGGAATATACTGTTAGAATCAGAGTTATCTGACGAAGAAATCAGAAAGTTAGTTCATGATACGATTTTGGATAAAATTGGAGCTGATTTATCAATAATTATCAAAGAAATTAATCAATTAGAGATTGCTATTCAAGAAAACCCATTTGATAATACTTATGATAGTTCTCGTATTCATCTAGTTTTTACTAACGAAGAGATTCCCGAAAGTACTCTAACAGAACTTTGTAGAGAGAATTTTGGAGATGAAGAGTTCTATGGTGGTCACGAGTGTTGTTACCTATATTTACCACGTGATGCTCGAAAAAAACGTTTAAACACTAATTATCTTGAAAAGAAATTTGGAATTCGGATGACTATGCGAAAATTGAGTGTAGTTAACCGACTTTCAAAGTTTTAATCAGACAGAATCAGATAAAATTATATTATAAAAAAACCTAGAACGTACTGACCCCAAAAAGTTAGACAATTTATTTAAGCAAAGGATTTAGTTCTGTATTGTACGGGACTGAGTCCTTTTCTACCATTTGTCAAGTATATCAAGGTATTT
>OHAP01001690.1_pt1 | contig 13501 bp, 14 predicted proteins | sample 1577171 | NCBI WGS metagenome assembly OHAP01 (sample SAMEA3541489, study PRJEB24748) | human gut metagenome | biome: human gut; feature: human-associated habitat; material: faeces | place: China | collected 2012 | reverse complement strand
ATGATTGCGCAGCCTTTTATCGACAATAAGGACATTTTAAAGTCAGCAATCGAGGGTAGCCTCGGAGTAATAGAAACCGTAACAAGTAGTGTTCTAACAGTTATTCAAACCCTTAGCGACGCAATATCGAGGTTATACGATGAACATATAAAACCGTTTTTTGATTCTATAGCGAATGGATTATCAAGCATATTTGAGACTCTGATAACTGGATACAACACCTATATTCTTCCAGTTCTGCAAGGATTGGCAGAGCAATTCAAAGGGCTATTAGAGGGACCATTAGGGGACGCAATTTTAAAGATAGAAACATTTCTCGGAAAACTCATTGATTCTCTGAAACTTCTATGGGAATCGGTGTTAGCTCCTTTAATTAACTGGATAATCGCGAATTTGCTTCCGGTTGTTGCGAAGATAATTGATGTTGTGGGGACTACAGCAATGAAAGTGATAAAATCACTGATTAAAATAATCGGTGATGTGGCAGATACACTGAGCGGAATCATCGATTTTCTTGTTGGTGTCTTTACGGGAGACTGGAAGCTGGCTTGGCAGGGAATAAAAGAAATTGCAAGTGGAGTATGGAATCTTATCAAGGACGTTATATCGGGTGCATGGAGTGCGATTAAAAGCATAATAAAAGGTGCACTGGGTATAATAAAAAGTGTTATTAACACTGCATGGAATGCGATCAAAACAGCAACTTCGACGGTCTGGAATGCGATTAAAAAGACTCTTTCTGGATTATGGAACGCTCTTAAAACCACAGTAAAAACAGTGTTTAATACAATAAAGACTAAGGTCGTAGGCGTGTGGGATAACATAAAGGATAAAACATCCCAAGTATGGAAAAGCGTTACTACCTTTATATCTACTAAGGTCGAAGCAATAAAAACTGCTATTACTGATAAATTTAACGCCGCCAGAGATGCAGTAAAATCTGCGTTCGAGAGAATTGTGGACTTTATTAAAAAGCCAATTAATAAAGCAATAAGCATTGTTAATAGCGCAGTCGGAATGATTAATAGTGCGATTGGCGGAATTGAATCGGCTTTCTCCTTTGGGCCTTGGACTGTTCCAACACCGTTTGGTTCAAAGACTATTGGATTTCATGCAACATTTCCACGTATCGGAACTATCCCATATCTGGCCAGTGGCGCAGTTATTCCACCACGAAGCGAATTCCTTGCGGTATTAGGCGACCAGAAAAAGGGTAATAACTTGGAAGCACCGGAAAGCCTGTTACGTCAGATTGTCCGGGAGGAATCAGGAAAAGGACAGGGAGATGGAAATACCTACAATGTTACAGTTAATGCATCTGGCAGAAAACTGTTAGACATTATCATTGATGAAGCAGAACTTAGGAGACGTAGAAATGGCGGTCAGAATCCATTCTTGTTAGGAGGTGTGTAAATGGCACAGGAACAGTTTAAGATTGACGGGGTCATTATAAAGGCCCCTGACACATATAAACCAGTGTTCGCAACTACATCAACAGAAAGCTCTAAGAGAAGTCAGGATCTTGTTATGCACAACACTCCAATGGGAACTATCGCCGGATATGACATGGAATGGGGCGAGCTTAAATGGGGAGAGATTGCAACGATTCTCAACTCTATGATTAATAAAAGCCAGTTCACTTTTCATCACAAAGACCCTCGGACACCCGGCAAATGGATTGATGAAACGTTCTATGCATCTAATTTCAACATGGCAGCGCAAACGCTCAAGGATAACGAAGAACGATGGACGGGATTAACTATTAATGTAAGGAGTGTTCGACCGGTATGATTAATGTTACAAATCAGTTAAAAACAGAATCCCTCTTAAATAGTAACTATTATGTTACGGCGAATGCGGTGCTGCGTGATGGGACAACTTTAAACCTGGGAAAAGAAGACTTCTACCTTGACGGAAACGGCATTGTGGATTCTTCTGATTCCGGTGATTTCCCGATAGGTGTAGCCATTGAAAAGACAGCAACATTGGCACTGGTCAATGATGATGATAGATTCTCTGACTACAACTTTGCCGGGGCACAGTTCACCCTATTTTTAAATTTGCAACTATCTGATAGATTAGAAACCATTCGCCGCGGCACATTCATTGTATCAAAAAAACCTGCCACGTCCGATGAGATTAATCTCACTTTGCTGGACTATATGAGCAAGGCAGAGACAGGATACAATACAAACCTTGTTTTCCCATGCTCTGTCAGAGAGGTTTTAGAAGATGCCTGTCAGCAGACCGGGATTGTGTTAGGTGACGCAACATTTAAAAACGCAGACTATCAGGTGCAGAAGAAGCCCGAGAACACCACTTTTAGAGCAGTAATTGGTATGGTTGCAGCTTTGGCAGGTGGCAACGCTCGCATTGACGAAAACGATAATTTGCGAATTATCACTTTTGACGATAATACGGATACTATTACATTAGAAACAGTTCCATGGTATGACATTAATGGAAACACTATCCTTGACATTGATAGTAACGAGATTGAGACAATTCTCGAGCGAAAAGGATTTAATCTAAATGCTATCAGGAACCTTACCTATGATGTTGACGATGCGGTTGTTACTGGGGTTAAATATACAGATAATGAGACGGAATACAAGTACGGTACAGACGGATATGTCATCACGATTGACAACAAGCTTCTGAGTGGCAATGAACAGACGGGTGTTGACCTGATCGGAAAAGAACTTGTCGGTATGAGATTAAGACCATTCTCTTGTGACAGCATAGCAATCGGATACGCCACATTTGGAGATAGAATTACATTTTCCGACATTAAAGGCAATATTTACTATTCATATCTGACAGATGTAGACTTCGCATTCTCTGGCAGTACAAGCTTCTCTTGTAATGCAAAGAGCATGGAAGACATCGATGCTGACTATCCAGACAGCATACAGGTCGAGGTCGACAACATAAAGAAAGATTCCGAGAAAAAGATTACTGCCTATGATGCAAAATTAAAGCAGATGAACGAACTGGCGGCTAACACCCTTGGATTCTACTATACGGAAGAAATTCAGGCAGACGGCTCGACGGTATCATATCGTCACGACAAGCCTACGCTTGCTGATTCTAAAGTAATCTACAAGACGGGTGTTGATGGATTCTTCTTGTCAGTAGACGGAGGCCGGACTTGGAAAGCCGGATTTGACAGCAACGGTGATGCAGTGCTGAACATTCTGTATGCTATCGGCATTCAGTCTGACTGGATTAACACTAGGGGATTCACGGCAAAAGACAATGACGGCAATATTACATTCCGCATTGACGCAGAGACAGGGGCTGTCAATCTTAATGCTACAGAACTCACGATCAAAGGAAAAACGCCTGAGAACGTGGCAAATGCCGAGGTTGAGAAGTTTATTACAGAGGTATATTCTCCGCAGATTAAAGTTCTTCAGGAGCAGATTGACGGACAGATAGAAGCATTCTTTGGAGACTATGTTCCTGATGGCAATAATGAACCGGCGTCCACTTGGACAGATGACGCAACTAAAGAAAAGCACTTAGGCGACCTGTTTTATATTGTAAACAACGAAGAATATGGTGGACAGGCTTACAGATATGCAAAGATTAATGGCGAATACAAGTGGGATTATGTAAAAGACACTGCGGTGGTCAAAGCTCTGGCTGATGCGGCGCAGGCACAAAACACGGCAAATGCAAAGAAGAGAATTTTCGGAGCAGAGCCGGTTCCACCTTACGATATTGACGATTTATGGGTTCAGGGAAAGACAGGGGACATTCTTAAGTGTCAAAAGGCAAAGGCAGAGGGCGCAAGCTATGACGCCGATGACTGGGTGAGAGCATCTAAGTATACAGATGATTCAGCAGTTACAACCTTTATCAAGGGCGTTTTTGCTGATACGATTGAAAGCCTCCAAGAGCAACTTGATGGCAAGATTCAGACCTGGAGCCAGGATACAGACCCGGCGCTTGAATGGACAGAAACAGAAGAGATTCCGTGGACAGATGTTGATGGCAATTCCATTCTGGACGTAGGCGGAAATGAGATTTTAATTGTTTGGGAAAAAGGTAAATATATCCACAAAGGAGACCTTTGGCAGAATACCGCCAATAACGCTAACACGCGCTGGCGGTGGGATGGAAATGAATGGGTTGAACAGAAAGCCCCAGATTATCTGTTTGATAAGATTGATGGGAAAGCAGCAGTTTATTTCGAACAGCCTAAGCCACCATACAACATGGGAGATTTCTGGATCACATCAAAAGCAGATGGCGAAGCTTCTATCAAAACAGCGGTTAGAAGCCGGTCGGATGGCGCATTTACTGACACTGACTGGATTGATTTCAAATATGCCGATAAAACTGACATTGACAATGCGGTAAAAGAGTATGATACAAGCCTTGGACAGGATGAAGTATTTAATAAGCTGACGAACGGCGGTGAAGACCAGGGAATTTATATACAGGACAAGAAACTGTATATCAATGCAAATTACATCCTTGCAGGCGTTTTGGCAGGCAAATTTATCAATGCGAAAGGCATAAAGGTTATTGATAAGGACAACCAAACAACCTTATACATTGATGATAACGGGAAAGTTCATATTCTTGCCACCGAATTTTCTTTGCAGGGCAAGAGCGTATCCGATATTGCCACGGATGCGGCTACGGAAGAAGCGAAGAAATATAAGACTCTAAATGTAACATTATCGAATGAGTATCAGGGTATTCCAACGGATGCGGAAGGTAATTACACAGCATTCCCTGAGTGCAAAACGACGGTGACGGCGTTGTATGGCGATGAGAATGTTACAAACAGCGCAACTATAACGTTTACTGCCGGAAGCGGGGTTACGGGTTCAAAATCAGGAGCAACATATACAGTAACGGCACTTTCATCTGATACAGGAATTATTACGGTGTCAGTTTCTTATAATAATCTCTCTGTTGAGAAGCAGTTTGCAATTGCAAAACAGAAACAGGGTATTCAGGGATTACAGGGTATTCAGGGAATAAATGGAAAAGACGGAATAAGTGGAAAAGACGGTCAGGACGGAAAGACATCTTATTTTCATATCAAATATAGTTCTGTTGCAAACCCGACTTCTTCCAGTCAGATGAGTGAAACGCCAAGTACCTATATTGGCACTTATGTGGACTATACAGAAGCGGATAGCGACGACCCTGGCAAATACACATGGAGTCGATTTGAAGGCAAGGACGGGGCACAAGGAATCCCTGGAACAAATGGAGATAACGGGCAAACATCTTATCTCCATATTGCTTATGCGACCAGTTCTGACGGAAAAACAGGTTTCTCAGTGTCTGATAGTGCAGGCAAGACTTACATCGGGCAGTATACCGATTTTAAAGAGAATGATTCTACAAATCCAAGTGATTACAGCTGGACGAAGATAAAAGGCGATACTGGAAACGGTGTATCTGCAATTGTGCAACATTACCTTGCTTCTTCAAGTTCATCAGGTGTGACAACATCCACATCAGGTTGGACGGAATCTGTGCAGACACCAACATCATCTAAAAGATATTTGTGGAATTATCAGACAACCACATACACGGACGGAACGAGTGTGAACACTACTCCACATGTTATCGGTGTATACGGAGAAAAAGGCGATGATGGCAAAGACGCGTCAGATATGACCCAGTTGGATATTTTTAATAAATTGACCAACAACGGGGAAACACAGGGGCTATATCTTTATAACAACAAGGTGTATCTGAATGCCTCGTATATTGACACCGGGTATCTGGCTGGATGGGGAGTTGGATATAAAAAGCTTTCAGCAAATGGCACGTATGGAGAAGTAACGCTAGACGCTTCAGCTGGGGAAATCTATTCAGAGACGAATACAGGAATATATGTGCCGGGGTACGGGACGTTGTATGGAACGCGAATCAGAGGAATCAATCTTTATACAGGAACCGTACACGCAAGCTCAGCCTCGTTTAATACTAGCGTTTCGGCGAGCAGCGTTTCAGCGAGCAGTGTTTCAGCATCAGGAAAAGTTAAAGCAGGCACACACGTAGAAGCCAGTGGTCATTTCTATAGCATCGGAACGGGAACGGACCTTGCAGATGCTTCTATCAGAGGGAAGTTGAAAGTAAGCGGGACAAAATCAAGATCAGTTTCGACGGTAGACTATGATGAGCAACTCTTTTACTGCTATGAAATGTCAACCCCATTCTTTGGAGATATCGGTGAATCTGTAATATCGGATGACGGGACTTGTATGATTGACATAGATGATATCTTTCAGGAATCTGCGAATGTCGGCATTAAATATTATGTGTTCTTGCAAAGAGAAGGAGAGGGCGACTGCTGGATAGCTGAGAAAGAGCAGAATTATTTTGTTGTAAAAGGAACTCCGGGACTTAAATTTTCGTTCGAAATCAAAGCAAGACAAGCTGAATATGAGCATATGCGATTTACTGACCCGGGAGATACGGCTTATACAGACGCAAGAGATATAGAAATCTCGGAACCAGATTATGAATCAGAAGAAACAGAGGTCTCGGAACCAGATTATGAATCAGAACTTACTAACGACAGATTAAGCATTATCAATCAGATGGAGGTAATATCATGAAGAAGATTTTAACAAGTTTTATGAATCTTAGTACCGGAGAAGGAAGTCGCATTGCTTACACCTATTCTGAGGTAAACGAGGAAACAGGAGAAGTTGTCAGCCAGAACAATAAAGGGAATTTCCTTGTGATGGATGACGATGTACAGGCTCATCTTGATGCAGTTAAAAAATATATCAGGGACAAATATTTAGTATAAGGAGGAAACAGTCATGCCAAAGTGGACAGATTATACGACAAAAACAAACCCCGCAGATAACGATGAAGTAATGGTACTTGATACAGCAGGCAAGGCAAACAAACGTCTTGGTTTGTCGGCGTTGTCAGATTGGATTATAGGAAAGATTGCAAACAAAGTATTTGAAAATTTGCAGACACAAAACAAGACAATTCTGGGGGCACTTAATGAATTAAATAGTAAGGCTGGGACGATTTACAGCAAGGGTATTATGAATTATGGAACTGCATACAATGCAGTAGTAATACATTCATCTAATACTTTAATGAGAGAACTAGGCTTATTTGTAATGCTTACTGGAAGCGAAAGTAAACAATTTGGGGCGTTTATTTACGGTATGTCGGATAACAAAGTAAAACGCGCAGAGATAATAAATAATGGAAATGTATCAGTTACAGGTGACCTGACAGATAATAGCATAACCATAGAAATCGGGAATTGGGGCAGAGGTGTTGTCTTTTCATATGCTCAATTCAATATAGAAATAAAAAAATTATAGTCTTCTCATTTAATTCACTAAAAATTTCATAAAAAGCTACCTCTCGGCCCTAACCGTAGCTAGCCTTTTCGTGAGGCTATGAGCTGAAATAGCAGAAAGGAGCAACACGATATGACAAATGAACAGAAAGCCGTCCTGAGAAAGATAATCTACGCAGTCGAAACCGGCGGACAGGTTTACGGACAACAGGATTATTCGGACTTCACGGAAGCCTATGAGAATAATTCAGATGAACACGCAATCACGATTGGAGCAGGAGCATGGTACGCAACCGAAGCCAAGACGCTTCTGGAGCGGATTTACGATGCTGACCCGGAACAGTGGGAGAAGATAGACAAGGTCAGACTTTTAGAACAAGTTCAGACCGCAAATTGGGAATGCTTTAATATTTCCAGAGTGTCACAGCTTGCCGACACCATAATTGCCCTTATTTCGTCCAAAATTGGCGTTAAATGCCAAGATAGCCTTATGGATGAACAATTAGCCACCTATGCAGATGAAGCCCTTAAACAGGGCGTTACTGACGCCAGAGCGCAAGCTATGTGTGTGAACTTTAGGCACCAAGGTGGGCAGGGAGCAGTAACAAGGATTTTAGCAAAGACCCAGAAACCATATACACTCGATAATCTCTATGCAGCCTGCCAGACGGACACAGGGAATCAAGTGGGAGTATATAAGGACAGGCAGAGATTTGTTTATAACGCATTAAAAACATATTTTCCAGAAAGTGAGGATAAGAGCATGAACGCAATTGACAAATTAATCCGGATTGCAAAAAACGAAATCGGATATCTTGAAAAAGCAAGCAATAGTCAGCTCGACAGCAAGACGGCAAACGCCGGAGAAAATAATTATACAAAATACTGGCGAGATATTAAGCCGGATTATCAGGGGCAGCCCTGGTGCGCAGCGTTTATCTCCTGGTGTTTCATGAAAGCTTTTGGTCTGGATAATGCAAAGAAACTCTTAAAGCACTGGCCGTATGTATACTGCCCAACCTTAGGCGTATTATTTGTAAAGAATGCCAATCCAAAAGTTGGAGATATTGTTATCTTTAAACATGGCGGTACCTTTACCCATACCGGCTTTGTAACAAAAGTAGCCGGAGACAGATTCTGGACGATTGAGGGAAATACTTCCGGAGCATCCGGTATCGTGGCAAATGGTGGCGGGGTCTGCCAGAAAAGTTACTACAACAGCAACCTCCCGGGAACAAAATTCTGCACTCCAAACTACAGTTTAGTTAAAAATACAGCATCAACTTCGGACTCTGATGTAGTCAAAAAGCAGAACACAAGAGCCTACATTGCGCAGATTAAAAAAGACACAAAATGTTATACAAAATCAAACAAAAATAGCCCATCTAAACTGTTTCCGAAGCTGAAAAAAGGTGCAGTTGTAGAGGTAATGAAATACACCGAAACAGACAGTTCCGGGCTGAAATGGTACTTCGTCAGAATCCCGTACCCGAATGATGATGGGTTCGTATTTGAGTTTGTCCCGAAGGGCGTATTTACCAGAATTTCAAAAATTTATAAATAAAAGCTCCCGGGGATAGCACCCCGGGAATCATGTTTCTTATAACATATTGTATCATTTCGTTTTGTAAATCCTATTAGTTCGTTGGACACACGTTAGTCACAAATAAAAAAAATCATTTCCTAACTGAATATCCTCTAAAGTACTGTATTTAAAGGACTTTCTGACATTTGCATAGTTCTAATTAATGCCCTAATTGAATACAATTAGAATAATGAAAATGAAATGTGGGAAATCCTTGCAAAATCGCTGAAAACGTTGATTTTAATAGGGTTTCCGGCATTTCGATAATGATATTTCGGTTGTTTTAGAAAGATTAAAATAGGTTCCGTTAGTCACAGTTAGTCACAAATGGAACTTTTATCTTTTCTATTTCTGTCCGAAGTTCTTCCAGTGTCCTGTGGCCGTACACAGCATTTGTAACATCTCCGCCAAAGGAGTGGCCGAGCATTCGCTTTCGGTCATTCTCACGGACGCCATATTTTTCACACAGTGCGGAAAAGGTGTGTCGACAGTCGTGTGGTGTGTGTTTCGGATCGCCGACTATTTTTAATCGTTCCAGTGTAGGATAGAATAATGCTTTTCTGTGGTGTTGCTGAGTATATACGCATAGTTTACCATCTTGTGTCAGTACTTTCTGTTCGACAAAACGGTATATAGCAGAATGTATCGGAACAATTCTGTTTTTACCGGCTTTTGTTTTGATTCCACCTTGAAAGTATTTCTCTTCCAGGTTGGTTGTGAGTTTTAACACTTCCCCGATTCGCCAGCCAGAATAGCACATGATAAGAATGAGCTGCACTTCTGGATCGTCGGCATTATTCCACAGCACTTGCATCTCCTGATCAGAAAATGGCGTTCCATGTTCGGTGTCATTATCAGCGTTGACATGGACATATAACGCCTTATTTTCCGTTACGATTTCTGAGTAAACAGCATATTTATACATCTGCTTGAACAGCGTAAGAATTGCCATAAGGCTCTGACGCTTTAACGGGCAGTCATCAATTACCTTTTGCAGATCAGGCGCTTTTAAATCCTCAAAGATACGATTGTACAGAGTCGTGCAGTTCGAGTAAGCGGTCTGGTAAGCTATTTTTGAACTATAAGAAAGTTTTGAACCCTCTGGAAATTTCCATGCGTAAAACTTCTTATATACCTCTGAAAACGTCAATTTCTTGATTTCCGGGTGTTTATCCTCGACACCCTTGATTGTGTTGTAGTCAGCAATCAAGCGGCTTATAAGAGCATCTATGTCGGTTGTAGGTGATATCTCAAGGTCTCGTTCCATCCCTGGCTGATATGTTCCTGCCTTGTATGCGGTCAGTACAGTAAATCCTTTAATCCAGTCGTCTACATAGCAGATTGCAGGCGGTCGGACGGGTTTTCCTGTTGCGTCCAGTGTAGCTGGCGGATGTACCGCAAAACAATTTCTCCGGTTCTTGCCAAGATACCGGATAGAGCCAAAGTTATTCGGCAGTTTTGGATATTTCTTTCTTTTCTTCGCCATTTTTATTCCTCTTTTCTTTAAGTGGTTGTTTTGAGTATAAAAATAACAGCCGAACAAATTTTCTGTCTTGTTCGACTGCTCCGAAGATGATACAATATGTTTTGCCAGAATATTACATTTCTTCGGAGATGTATAAACGCCGTCTCGGTACGCCAATGCCGGGGCGGTTTTTTTATTTAATTATGTGATTTCCAATTTACTCTCATTACAATTCCTACAATCCAATAAATTCCACCAGTGAAGATTCCTAAAATAAAAATCCAAAACCAACTTAAATACCATGGTATTTTCCGTTTTATATACGGCGCACCTGAACTTGCTGCTGAGGACGCAGAGGAAGATGCAGAATTGTTAATGATAATGTCTCTGTTGTTAGAAGTCAACTGCTCTACTTGTTTTCCACACTTAGGACACACTACACAGTCGCCGTCAATAAGTTCTCCGCAGTGCTTACAATATTTTTTCTTTTCATTCATAATAAACACCCTCCTGATATGTTTTCGCCACACTTCGCACTTTTTATGCGGATTATGTATTTTGTACCGCTGATTTTGCAATATTATGTAAAGTACGGTTATTCGTGGTATTTTTATTTTATCATTTTAAGAGCATATTGTAAAGATTTAGAACGAAATAGAGTGATTTAGATGAAAAAGAAATGTTTTAAGTGCTTTGTACTTCTCTTGCTGATCTATAAGGTATTTAGTCTTGTACATACCCCACAAAAGATAATTTCCAATAATAATCAGAAAGATATGCAGATAGTTCATTCGTATACGGTATATCAAGACCATTCTGCCCAGAAGTATTCACATACAGACGGTGGCGGTGGAAAAGTTTGTAATCTCGCATTTTTCTTCTGTAGAAACATAATTTTCTTTGAGTTTGCAAAGTTCATGTATGAAATAACGAAAGTTCATGTATATCATTGGCAGTTGCCAAGAGTCGGAATAGGTGGTATAATAGCAAAAGCGAACTAATGTTCGGTTCTATTTCCCACAGCCGGACATATACTGTAGTGTAAGCGGTAGTTGCGACAGGGAGGGCTATTTATGGATTATAAGAAAGAGATTATTGAGATGGTTGAAAAATGTGATAATGAGGGCAAGTTAAAATTTGTCTATACGATTCTTATCAAATATCTAAAATCAAAGAAGCAAGGGGATTAACCCTTGCTCTTTTTGTTTAATGATGAAACTATTTGTTTTATTGCTTTCTTATCTTCTTTATCGAGTGCTTTATATTCCTCGATAAAGTCTAAGACGTCAGGTTCTGACATAAGGTTTCCAATTATGGTTGCATAATCGTCATCGCTTTTAGAACCCACGAGATATGTCGGTGTTACTTCCAGAGCGCCGCATAGAAGTTCGATAGTGTCCATATCTGGTTTGCACTTATCTTTTTCCCAGTCACTAATTGAATTGTGTTTTACATTGATTTTTTCTGCGAGTTGTTTCTGAGTTAATTTCTTTGCTGTTCTGGCTTGCTTGATTTTCTCGCCAAATGTCATTATCGATTTCCTCCTTTCATGATTAATAATAATATAGAAATTTCGAACTGTCAATAAAATAATTTCGATTTTCTCGAAATTTATTCTTGACATTCGAACATTTCGAAGTTATACTGTAATTGTTCGATAGGAACGAAACTTAAATAGAAAGGAGAATTGAAAATGTGTGTTGGTAAGAAAATCAAGTCATACCTTGAGAATAACGGCATAACACAGACATTCGTTGCCAACAAAACTGGTATTCCTGTTCAGAAGCTCAATCTTTCTCTCAATGGAAATCGCAAATTAGATTTCGATGAATACGAATTAATTTGTGGAGCATTATCTGTTGGAACCGATAAGTTTCTTGAACCAAGGCTGCCAGAACGGAAGGGAGCTGATTGATTGAAACGTAAGGAGGTGAGAATACATGAAAGAAAAAACAGTTGCAGGACTTACAGACTATGCTTTAGAGATGCTTGGATATGATAAAGAAAAGATTCTCAAGGCAGTAGAAAATTGCGTAATGGCAATGGGAGAATTGACAATTGAAGAAAGTAAAGTTGCTCGTAAACATCTGGACTCCGTTATGGAAGAAATGTATAAGCGAAGTCCAGACACTTTGATAAGCACTATTCAGCCTCGTTTATGATTTTATTTTCTTTGGCAACAAAAGCATAAGCATAGTTATAGGCTTGAATATATTGGCTGGACAATGACAACACATCGGAAACGATAACTTCATCTTCACTGTGCAATTTGGTAACCTGTGCAGTCGCTTTGATATAAGCCGAAGCAATATTATGTGCAGCCAATTCAGGATTCACAGTACGAATCTTAGCAAGTTCACAGTGGCTTAATCCAAAATTGTCAAACATAGTAGCGTCCTCCTTTCCTCAATACTCAGCATGCCAGTGCCTGTACTTACAGGATAGGAGAACAAATATAAAAAGTCAAGGTAGGTAGGTGAAAACAGTTGAACAGATACAAAAACAAAGTCGAAGAGTCCTTTGGAGAGCTTTGGAAATTTGTTCTGGATTTGCAATATGAGACAGACAAGATTAAAAAAGCTGTTCTGACAGGGGAAAAAGGCGACTTGAAGATGCCCGAAGAAATTCCAAGTGAACAGACAGATAACGAATATCTGAAAGAGCAGTTCGGAATATATTCACGATATGTGAAATCATTATCCATCTGCACACACGTTTTAGCAATTATCTCAATAATTTCTCTAATAATTGCAATAGTTGCTCTGATTGTATAGAAATTGAAAAAATACCCGTTATCAGCGCAATGATGGACAGAACAGTTGTTATCCAAAATCTGGATATATCTTGAAAATATGCTTTCATGGCGACTTCACCCGCTTGTGTGATTTCATATGCGTGATCTTGCGATCTTGAGCGCATAAAGCATTTTTTTGTTGAAAAGGTATTTGCAAGCATCTACTTCACGCTGATTACCAGGAGTAAATCCACAATTTCTTAAAGCTTTTTTCAATATTTTATATTGATATCTTGTTATCAAATGAACACCTCCTTTACAGGAGAGTATATCACAAGAAAAGAGGTGCGTATATGTCAGAAAAAGAAAAAAGAATCGTAGAAAAGCTGAAAGAAGCGATTCCTAATA
>OHAP01001684.1_pt1 | contig 13539 bp, 10 predicted proteins | sample 1577171 | NCBI WGS metagenome assembly OHAP01 (sample SAMEA3541489, study PRJEB24748) | human gut metagenome | biome: human gut; feature: human-associated habitat; material: faeces | place: China | collected 2012 | reverse complement strand
ACTTCAAAAACTGCTGTCACAGCAGGTTGCCATGTAAATAAACACACTAATTATATTGAAATAAAGCGAGGAACTTTCGAGTATCCTCGCTTTTTTTATACTTTTGTACTCTAAAGATAATAAAACACATCAATTATGAAGAAACTATTAATATCGGTCGCGGTATTCGCCTTTGCCATAGCCTCATTTGCACAAGCACCCGGCTATGAATTCACAACCGTTGTATCCCACAAAGCCACACCTGTCAAAGATCAGTCGTCCACCGGAACTTGTTGGTGCTTTGCCACTGCATCTTTTATAGAGTCGGAACTGCTCCGCATGGGGAAAGGAGAATACGATTTATCAGAGATGTTCATCGTCCGCCAAAAGTACATGAACCAAATGGAAGATAATTATCTCCGACGCGGAAAAGGAAATATCGGCGAGGGAAGCCTGGCACATACTTTTAAAAACGCTTATAAGCAAGTAGGAATTGTACCGGAAGAGGCATACTCCGGTTTGATAGACGGCAACAAAGAACATAACCATGGAGCGTTATCGCGTTATTTCAAGGCTTTGGTAGACGCAAATATCGCTTCTAAAAAGCGTACTCCGCAATATTATGCACTTATCAATAATCTGTTCGATACGTATTTGGGTAAACTGCCGGAGAAATTCACTTATAAAGGAAAGGAATATACACCGCAGTCTTTCACCGAAAGCCTGGGACTGAATATGGATGATTACATAGAACTGACCAGCTTCACCCACAAACCTTATTATGAAATGTTCTCTCCCGAGGTACCGGACAACTGGGAGAACCAGCCGATGTATAATCTTCCGTTGGATGAACTGATTGAAACTATCGACTATGCACTGAACAAAGGATATACCGTATGTTGGGACGGTGATGTCAGCGAACAAGGCTTCTCTTTTAAGAACGGAGTTGCTATCAATCCACAAGTGGAAGACGTAAAAGATTACTCTACTACCGATCGCGCCCGTTTTGAAAGTATGCCGAAATATCAACGCCTGGACGAAGTGTTTAAGTTTGAGCACCCTTATCCGGAAATCGCCGTAACACCTGAAATCCGTCAGGAAGGCTATGAAAAGTTTGTAACTACCGACGACCATTTAATGCATATCACCGGCATTGCAAAAGATCAGAACGGTACTAAATATTATATTACCAAGAACTCCTGGGGAGCAGAAAGTAACAAGTCCGGCGGTTACCTGAATATGTCGGAAAGCTATGTACGTGCCAAGACTATCTGCGTTATGGTACACAAAGACTCCCTACCGAAGGAATTGAAACAGAAACTCGGAATCCGATAAAACGTATCGGGCAAATTCTTATAGACTTAGTTGGAAAAAACAGGGCGGAAAAGTAGTATTACTTCACCGCCCTATTTTCTTATTAACCCACTATTAAACCCTTTTTTCTTTTATTTCTTTTTCAGCGTCACATCACTGATTTCTACCACACCACCTTTACCTAGGGAAAGGATAGCTACATAACAATCTTTCAGGATAGCCGCATCATCATCAGTATCGGATACTTCCAGATTGGCATTTGATTTCTTACTGCTGATAGCATTCACCACCTGTCCCATATCATAGTAAACCACTACTTTAGTCCATTTATCAGCATCCTTAATCTTGAAGTTATATTGTGCACCCGAAGCGTTTGGTTGAGCGTCCGCATCATAATCTCTACGCATGAAGAAAGTAGTATTGTACTTACCGTTATCATTCTTTTCCTCATTCGTCTGCTTGATATATACACTTACCGGAGTGCCGGCTTCCTTAGCTTTTGCATAGAAAGTGAGAACATAGATACCCTTTTCCAGACCGTCGGTAACACGCTGTCCCAAGAATGCCTTGTACCAGGAAATATTCTTTTCGGCTCCGGAGTTGTCAATCTTCATGGCATTCGGATACTTGGCGTCTCCTGTCTGTTCCCAAGCAATGGTAGTCGCTCCGTCAGCTTCATTATTCATGATAAACCATTCTCCTGCGATAGCCTTGTTGGCGTTAGTTACTTTAGTTTTCACTTCGGTAGCAAACTTTTCGTTTTTAATCAGATTTTGAGCACTTACGCTTACTCCCGCGATAGCCAAAAGGCCGACAAATAATACTTTCTTCATCTTATAGCAATTTAATTGTTAATATCTCAATTTCTATTCTTTCTTATTTTACTTGTTGAATGACAAATTTATAATTCCCGGTCATTTTCTTTTCTTCTGCTTTCAGTGTGATCCGATAAATCTCCTTACCCCATACATTAGACAGGCGCGGATCATCTAACTTGACAGTTTCCAGTTCGGCTTTAAATTGAGCCGGATAGTCCAGTTCCACCTTCTGTCCTCTGACTTCGATACGCACTTTGCCCGGCGACGGAAATGTAACATTTCCCCAAGTCAGGAAGTTTACCTGATTAGGCGCCAGCACTTCATTTAATGTATAGTTGTCGGCCACCACCAACTTACGGTCATCCAGTTTATAAGAACGAACCCAGCTTTTTACTTTCGCTTCTGCCGGATAGGCAGCAGCTATATCAGTAGAGAAAAAGCGATTCTTCTCATTACACACCGTATTGGTAGCCTTATAGTCCTGACCGAATTTCTGCGATATCCCGTTAATCATCGGCAAGTTATGATAATCACTCTGCATCGTCCAAATCTTATAGCGGTCCTTTCCGAATGTCTGTTTGGTATATGTGCCCACGCCGGCGTCAATCAATACGGGAATCGTATTCAGATACAAAGAGAATGTGCCCACATCATTATGATTGTGGCTTTCGTTATTGAACCCTCCTTTGGTTGCTACAAACATTCCATGTTTATTCTTCATATAGCAGAATTCCGTTTCGGGATACCAAGTCACGTCCGGCATCTCATGTTTAGGGGTCGCTTTGGCAAGATCATTACAGCAAAGCAGGGACTGGAGAGAACGGAAAGCATCATTACCCATTGTAGCATACGGCTTTCTGCCATTCAATAGATAAGCGGCAAAATGCATCATCTCCTCACTGTTCACAGCCTTACCGAAACGATAGATCAATAAAGGATCACCCCCGCCTTGTGCAGATGCATCGGCAAAGTTTACGACCCAGCCATTGCCTACATAAGAGCGTGACATATATTCACCCATTCGGCGAATCATCGGTTCCTGAAACAAGGATATTTTGCCACCCGTACCGTCAGAAAGAATCTGAAGATAATCATAAAGTTTACCGGCTGCGTGTCCCCAGTAGGAAGTTCCTTCTTCACAAGCCCCGTCGGATTTCACAAAGTTTATGAACTTATCCACCGATTTCATCGAACGGTAAACGGCTTTGACCAGTTTATCCTTGTTGTTCTCCATTAATAAGAAACATTGCAGCGCATTGGAGTTACACCATGGATTCCAGTTGTTGATAATCTCTCCCGGCCGCCAGTTGAAAGCCATCCACCACATATCATCATCATTCATATAAGGATCGAGAATGCGTTCTTTAATAGCTTTACGTATTTGAAGAGACACCACGGGGTTAATTTTGTCGAACGGTTTACGGAAAAAATAGTGTACCCACGCCATTAAAGCACCATAACCACCGGAACCAAGATCGATAATCTGTTCGCGGAAATCAGGAAGTGAACGTTTACTGCTCTGGCGAGGCAAATGTGCAGACAAAACCCATGAATTCATCTCGCAGCTCATGTAAGCTCCGTTTAATAACTGGTCGATAAAACGTCCCTTTCCTTCGGCCAGTTCAGCAAGCATCAACGCATTCAATGCCTGGCGGTTGGCGTCATAAGGAGCTTCCATTACTTTACGATTACCACTACGTTCGTATTCCAGATAAGCAGTGGCAGGAATCAGTTTCCATTTATAATCGAGAAGTTTCTCACCGGCTGCGATAAGACGTTGCTTGTTAGGCCCCATTAACGAATCCCAGGCTGCCCGATCGGTATAAGCCGGATAAGGCACCCAAGCTTGTTTCATTACTAATACGTTTTTCAACGTAGCTTCATCAGCCGCTTTTTGCAGCATATTTCGTTCGGTGTAAGCATTGGCTTTGAAAGAAAGACTTCCCAAAGTTGCAACCAGAAGAAAACAAAGTAAATGTTTCATTCGATTCATGGTATTTTGTTCATTTAAGTATGGCAAAGATAGCGCATCTCCCTAAAAACGAGGTGAACAAATCATACGAACCTGATGACAAAATAGTACAGAGTTCAAGAATTGTACTCACAGAGAGCTTAAATTAAGTATTCAAGTCATAAAAGCGATGATTTTATCCTGCAAAAAACAGAGGCTCTATTTGAGTAAAACAGAGGCTCTGTTTGGGGTAAATAGAGGCTCTGTTTGAGTGAAATAGAGGCTCTGTTTTATTCCCAGTCACTGAACTCGAAACTGAGCTGTTCCCAGACCCCGTGTTGCTCATCGGCTTCTTCTTTCGGATTGGAAACGGAAAGTCCGATAAGGCGGATCGGATGTTGCTCGTATTCCACTGTTTTCAATAATTCCTTGGCGAGTGGAAGCACGCGGTCCAGCGTCGTCAACTCCTGCGACTGGGTGATACTGCGGGTGATCTGACTAAAATCATGGAACTTGATTTTCAGCGTCAGAGTGTTTCCCTTGAACTCTTTTCGTTGCAGTCGTTCTATCAGTTCTACCGCCATGTGATATAGTTCGATAAAAACAGATGAACGGGAGGAAATATCCCGTTCCAATGTACGCTCGCACCCGATAGATTTACGAATACGAACCGCTTCCACAGGACGTTCGTCGATCCCTCGTGCACATTCGTAATAAAGTGATCCTACTTTACCAAAATGCGCGGTCAATGTCTCCAATGAACATTTCCGCAGTTGAAGCCCGTTACGGATTCCCAACAGATGCATTCTCTTTGCCGTGACAGGTCCTACTCCCCAAAAGGATTCAATAGGCAGACGGGCGATGAACTCGAGTGCCTGTTCCGGATGAATGGTACACAACCCGTCCGGTTTACGATAATCCGAAGCTATTTTGGCAAGAAACTTATTATAAGAAATCCCGGCAGATGCAACGAGATTCAACTGGTCGCGAATCTTCTGCTTTATTTCCTTCGCTATATCCACAGCCAAAGAAATACCCTTCTTGTTCTCCGTCACATCCAGGAAAGCCTCATCCAAAGAAAGCGGTTCAATGATATCGGTATATTCATGAAAGATTTCATGTATCTGTCGGGAAACGGACTTATAGACATCCATTCTGCCCGGTACGAAAATTAACTGAGGACAAAGGCGCTTTGCCTTCTGTGAGGACATCGCAGAACGGACACCGTAACGCCGGGCTTCATAGCTGGCAGCAGCTACTACTCCTCTTTCTTCGGCATGACCGACTGCCAGAGGTTTTCCCCGAAGCTCCGGATGATCACGCTGTTCTACGGATGCGTAGAAGGCGTCCATGTCAATGTGTATGATCTTTCTCTGAACCATTTCTTGCGATTAGCAGAGCAAACTTACTATAAATTCCTGAATAATTTCTGTTTAGCGGTTCAAAAAATATTCAAGATTGCACCAAACCGACTCTTAATAATACTATATTTGCATATTATCTATTGAAACCACAGGCGCACCTGAAAAGTTTATATCACAGTACTATATACTTCAATATTATGAAAAAAATACTATTTTGCGTATTAATAATGCTCTGCAGTATTTCCGCATTTGCTCAAAAAAGAATTACTTTCAAAATAGAAAAGCTTTCAACTCCCGAAAACTTCCTTTATTTGCAATCTTACGACGATATCTACAAAAGACTTATCATGTCCGAAACCGAAGTTTTTTCAAAAGAAGTTGAAAAGCAGGAAAAGAATCCGCCGTTCAATATCATCGCAAAAAGCGAAGCTCCCGACAGCCTGGTATCTTATCGCTACCATTCTTTCTTTCAAGGTATGTATCAGGCTTATGCGGACCACAGACCGTTTGTGTTATCTCCGGACATGATCTGGTTGTTAATCAGCCAAGGCTTTGCACGACATATCAACGCTAATCAAGAAGCAATGCGAGATTATATCGTCGATTTCTCCGGAAAACAATCGTTGATTGTTAAGACAGATAAACAGTTGGAAGATCCTACTCTTTCATGGAGTGAGATCTTCCCTCAATTTACAGAACAAATAAAAAAACAAGTAGGAAATAGCCTGGTTGAAACACTGACTTGCAACTTCTCAACAACAACACCTTTAGAGAAAATTGCCTCTGAAATAACAATCATGGAATCCGTGAAGCCTTATTTTGAGTTTATTGTTATACGCATTGTTTGCGGAATCCCGGAAATAACCCTCGAAGGTACACCTGAAGATTGGGAGAAGGTGCTAAGTAAGGCTAAAAGTTTGAAAGGATATAAGCTCGAATGGTGGATCTCCGAGCTGGAACCTCTTTTGGAGGAATTTGTAAAAGCATCCAAAGGCGAAATTAACAAAGGCTTTTGGCGCAATATGTTTAAATATCATTCGCAAGAGAAGTATGGCGCTCCTAATATGATCGACGGCTGGATAGTGAAATTCTTTCCTTATGACAAAAAAGGACAAAGGAACAATCTAAAACAACTGGAAGGCACAGACAGTCTGCCTGATGAAATAGTAAAAGTAGATTTAAAATATCAGGAAGTATATAACAATACAGTTACAGAAACTCCGTTGGAACTTTGGGCAGGCTTCGTCGGGCTTGAACAGAATAAAAGAAACTTCGCTCTACGACCACAAATCAGTTGGATGATCAGAAAGAAAGACCTCACTAACAACAAAGTGAAAAACAAATTAATGGCAGATGCACAAGGTACAGGTTTCGGTCGTGGCATTTCTATTAGAGTGAAAGAATTTCCTTCTGTTTTGTTAGAACTCACTGAAATAAAGAAATTGGAAATAAGATTCATTAATCAGATTGATATACCGGATGAAATATCAAAGATAAAAATTGAACATTTAGAGTTATTCGGGAAAATAAGCAAAGAAGGAATTGAACGTATCAAAAGACTATTGCCTGATAGTGATATTAAAATAAATGGTTCACGAATATAAGAAATAGTCCCGATGAACGGGACTATTTCTTATATATATCAGGCCTGTTTCTTAGCCAGAAACTTCTTAGTCAGCCACTTTCTTACAGGTTCATCATACAACTTCAGACAGAGGTATGCCAACAGGATATTTCCGAAGAATACTACCAAAGCCACCGGCCATGTATCGGAGAAAGTGAGTTTTTCCCCACTCCACAACCAGGCATAATACAAATACATAAAAGGATAATGAACGATGTACAAGGGATAGGATATATCTCCCAGGAATTTGCAAATTACGGAAGTCCCTTTATCTGTCGTTTTTCCGGAGGCACCCAGGTAAACAAGGATCGGGAAAAGAATAATGGTACATACAGAGTCATAAATACCATTCATCCACGAAGCTTCCATACCACCGATATGTGGTATAGACAGTAGAACAGCAATCGCAATACTACATATCCAGAAAGCTCCTCTAATCTTGACCGGTTTAAAAATACGCGACATCAACAACCCTGCGGAAAAAGCAAACAGCAAACGCAGAAATCCTCCGAGCAGATTATAATCCAGCAATGACCAACCTACACCTAAATGCCCATAACCGGAAAGATTGCATACAGCAAATGAAGCCAGTCCGATCGCCGCCAGAATGACAAGCACGGTCAGCTGTTTGGTCGAGAACCGGCGGATAAACAGGGCATACAGAATATTCCCTATATACTCGAAAAACAAAGACCAACTCGGACCGTTCAAAGGATACATTTCTCCATTTCCACGAACTTCGGAACCCGAACCGGGTACAGTCGGAATCAAGAAAAGATTGAGAAGCAATGCAAGCATCACCATAGATATGCTGACCTGCGTACCGTCCCACTTCTCACAACCTTGTATACAAAACGTAATAGCACCTAAAACAGCTCCCAGGATAACCATTGGATGTAAACGGATTAACCTGCGTTTGAAAAAGTCTTTTGTGTTCATCGTTGTTTTCCAACGGTCGTCATAAGCGTAACCAACAACGAATCCCGACAGGATAAAAAAGAAATCGACGGCCAAATAGCCGTGATTGAACCGCTGGTCTATGGGACTTGTGGCAAAGCCTTCAAATATATGATACCATATAACCAAAAGAGCAGCGATTCCTCTCAAGCCGTCAAGGAGTTCATAATGGGGTTTACTATCTGCAAATGCAGCAGAAGAAGAGATGTTTTGCATGATAAATTTATAAATTAGATTATTATTTTGCGTATCACTGATGAGGGCCCAAAGTTACAGAAGTTAGTTATTAAAAAAATTGTCCTACATCAAAATACGCCCCTACCAGAAATTATTTCCGGCTTCTAAGGCGGCTAAGTGTCGGAAGGGTTATTCCAAGATAAGAGGCAATATATCCTAATTGTACCCGCTGGCATATCTGAGGAAACTGCTGCATAAATTCCTCATATCGCTCTTTGGCCGACAAAGTCAGGCGATCTTTGTGTGAACGGTGTAAGCGTCGGTATTCATTCTGATGAATGATCCTTCCCCAATTAGCCAGTTCGATATTGGTCTGAAAAAGCCGGATCAAATCAGATAGTGTTATTTTATAGGCAACCACGTCTTCAAGCGTTTCCACAAATTCCTCACTCATTTTATTATAATATAATTCATCCATGCTGAAAACAATCCCTCCTTCACACGAGAAGGAGGTAGTGATTTCCTCTCCGTTGACCAGCCAATAAGAGCGGGTCATTCCTTTTTCGATGAAATAAGCTGATCTGCTATATTGATTAGCCTTTATCAATTGATATTTTTTAGGGAAATGGCAAAGTGTCACATTATCCTTCAATAGTTGTATTGTATCATCAGAAACCGGATACAGAGAGGTCATCATTTCTATTACATTCGTCATAAAGCAAATCCTTAATTGTTTTTCCAGTGGTCACAAAGATAGAAAAAACAATTACTTCAGCAATACAAACGGCAACCATTTTACAAAACGATATTCTCTATCGAGCTTTAAGGCAATGACAGGTATTTGTCGTCCTTTCTCCCAAGCCGGCAAAGATAAGATGACCTCATTATTCTTTCGTTGAATCTTAATCCTTTTACCTGTTGACAAATCAAAAGCTTTGGTTATCTGATAGCCTTCCAAAGAATTTATCCGAAGGGTAGAAACCGGTTTCCGTAAATGCAAGTATATATACTCATCTTTATAGGTACTTCCTATTTCATCAGTTTGCTTGAAAGGGCCTCCATGTGTATCATACACAGCTTCTCTATTCCGGTTGATCCATTTCGTCAATTCATATAACCGTTCCACTTGTTCTTCGGGCATCTCTCCGGTAGGTTTAGGTCCGATATTCACTAATAGATTACCGTTACCGCAAAGTGTTTTACTAAACATTCCGATCAGTTCGTCTGCTGTCAGCATCTTAGCATCAGGTTCGTAAGCATATACCGGATAAGTGACGCTGGTACATGCTTCCCATGGAAACGGGGGAGCATCTGTTGTTTTGGCTTCTATTGAGAAGTAGTCGCCCGATGAGCCGTCTGTCCAGAAAGTTTCATGCCCGTCCTCTCCTCTGGTAATAGCCAGACGAGTAGATAACGTATTACTTTTTAGTTTCTTGATATACTGATATAAATCATTTCCTTCTTTTGCAGTCCAAAGAGGATCCAGCCAAAAGCCGTCAAACCACAAGATATCCGGCTGGTAACGGTCTATCAGTTCTTTTGTCTGGTTATGCACAAACCTGATAAAATCTTCCCGCCCATATTTCGGTTCTTTTATTTCTCTTCCAACTTGTGCCATAGAGTTCCAACCGCAATAATCAATGTCTGCTATTGAATAGTAAATGCCATAAAGCAATCCCTGTTTCCGACATTCTTCACCCAATTCCTTCAAAATATCTCGCTTGAAAGGTATGCGGTCTATATCAAAGATAGAATATTCGCTCGGCCAAATGCAAAACCCGTCATGGTGTTTTGAAATGACTACCATATATTTGCATCCGGCCTGAACAGCTACATTTACAATCTCTTTAGGATTGAAATTCTGAGGATTCCATTTCATGGTAATAGAGTCTGCCACACTTTTAGGAGTACCATTACCAATAGCCCAGGAATCTCCTGTACCAGGTGAATGACAAGCCATCCAATGAATGAACAAACCCAGTTTGGCATCTTGAAACTGTTTTAGAAGTTTCTTGTCCGTTTGAGGATTAAGTACCGTTGTCTGACTTTGCACACAAGTTAAATATCCACATATAAACAATAATAGAAAAGAGAGTCTTTTAAGCTGCATATAATAGAGGTTATTTAAGTTATTTTTCTATATTCAAAGAGGTGTTTTACCCCATACATCTGAATTAGCGGTCATGATTTTCAAACATAAACCACTCCAGATTCATAAAATCCTGCCCGGTCATAGACGGATCATTGTTCTTGAACACCAGCACCAATGCATGAACACCGGTCACCGGTTTCACTTTTGTCCGGTGAACGGAATAGGCAACATCCCCATTCATCGGTTGCAGCTCACAAGTACCAATCAGTTCTCCATCCGGTTTATCCAAACGGATTTCAATAGTACCGGCAGCATTCTTTCCCCATGTTTTGCAAATGAAAGAATTCACCTCCATTCCTGTAAAATCGAAATATTTCCAGTAAGCACAATCTCCATTCCGTATAGCCGACAAATATTCTACCGGATTGCTATGTGCCGGACGCCGAACAACTACCGTGGTATGCCCCGACAAAAGACAAGCCCTCGCCGCATCCATACGCAATAAAGGATTAATAGGCCCCCCACAACCTTGAGTGGTCATTTCTACTTCATTGATAGTTCCGTCCGGATTAAATACAATGGGTTCCATACAAACCTTACGCATAGATGAACTAGCATGGGTAGGCCGATGATAAAAGATATACCACTGCCCATCTATTTCAGCAATAGAACCGTGATTGTTCACTAAATTCCGGTCACTCCCCCAATTGTCTATAATTACTCCCCGATATGTATAAGGACCTAATGGAGAAGTAGCCGTAGCATAGTTCAGGGTAGCACAATTAGATTCACCGTGACGCTGGTGCCCGGCATATACATAATAGTAGATGCCATTCCGTTTACGGACCGAACTGCCTTCATTGAATGCATGTTCTTTATAAGTCAGCAGTTTCTCATGTACTTCACCTTCGATAGATAACATATCCTTACTCAGTTTAGCTCCTTTGGCATTGGCTTGTCCCCAGAATAAATAAGCTTGCCCGTCATCATCTATAAAGACCGAAGGATCAATTCCATGAATTCCGGCTATGGCTTTTCCCTCTTTAAAAGGTCCATAAGGAGAAGAAGATACGGCAACACCTTCATCTTCCTTTTCATTCGTCAGGCAATAGTATAAATAGTATTTGCCGTTGTGATAGATACAGTCCGGAGCATAAAGCAACTGGTCGGTATAGTCGACTTGCTTCCCTATACCTTTTGTAGCGAAAGAAAACTGTTCCACATCCCAATTTATCAAATCAGAAGTCGATAACACATCATAGGTATGCGAACACCAGACATTTGTCGGCTCATCACGCGAACCATATACATAGACACGCCCATCAGGCATCTGCCTGGCCTCCGGATCGGCAATATACACGCCCGGAGGAGAAATAGGATTAAGCATTCGATGATTAGTCTTAAGTAATTTGGAAACCTTCTTTCCTGTTTGTTCGGTCACAGCCGTATTTACCATGCGATGCTGTGCCGACAATCCCAAACAAAAGGTTAAGAGTATAAAAAACAGTATCTTATTTCTCATAATTCTATATTTTTTCAGTTTTAACTCTAACGTATCATTTGATTATTTTATAAAAAAGTCTTTTTTGATCCGTATATCCTCCACCGAACGACCTATCATCAGGTTGAACTTCCCGGATTCGACAACATATTTCATATCTTCATTCCAAAGTCCCAAATCGGAATAAGGAATGACTATCCGAATATCCTTAGATTCTCCCGGATTCAGACTCACTTTCTCAAAACCTTTTAGGCAGGCAACAGGCGTTACAACACTAGAAACACAATCACGTATAAATACTAAAGCGGTTTCTTTTCCTGCCATATTTCCCGTATTCTTAACAGTAAATGTAAATTCAATATCCTGAGTTTGAGGAATGACACTGTCGATTTTCAATCCTGAATATTCATAACTCGTATAGCTTAATCCATGACCGAAACAAAATGCAGGTTTTTCATCTTCTCTGGAAGAACCCAAACCATAACCCGTCCAATATCTGGAAGGTCTTTGATAATAATACATTGGGATTTGACCGGCATGTTTGGGAATGGTAATTGGCAATTTGCCCGAAGGATTCACTTCTCCAAATAATATTTCAGCTAAAGCTTGTCCACCATACATTCCCGGTTCCCACACATCTACTATGGTTGGGATGTTTTTGGTTATCCATTCGTTATTTAGAGGTTTGCCATTTACAATGACGATAACTACGGGAGTACCAGTGGCATGTATTGCTTGGACCAGCTCCAACTGTCGTCCGTAGAAATCTATTGAAGGACGGTCCGCCGATTCTCCATAAGTTCTTAATCCCCATTCCGAACGTATTCCATATCCTCCAATTGCAACAATTGCCAAATCGGACTGCCGGGCCTTTCGGACAGCATCATCAATACTGTAATCAGAGATGCCGCCGCCTTCGGTTATCAGCTTCTTCTGAATAGCAGGATCGGTAGTATTTACCGACAGATCAGATTTCTTTGCCTTAATCCGTCCGCTATTGCTGTATAAGATCGACTGCTCGGGAGAGGCTGCCGCCTGAATACCCTCCAGAATAGTAGTTACGTGGTCATCCGGTTGAAAGATAGACCAGTCACCCAAAATACTTTGATTGTCAGCATTCGGTCCGGTAACTAAAATCTTCTTGTATTTAGTCCTGTCAAGAGGCAGGATTTGCCGGTCATTTTTAAGCAAGACAATGGCTTCTCTAGCAGCTTCCAAAGCTAATGCTTTGTTCTCTTTGCTACCATAACTATCTTCTTCAGGAGATACATAACGCTTCTCAAACAATCCCAGCTCGAATTTAATCTTCAAGATTCTTCTAACAGCATCATCAATACGCCGGGAAGATACTTTCTTTTCCCTGACTAACTCTACGAGCGGACTTACAAAGCGTGCCGAATCAGCAGAATACATATGCATATCCAAACCGGCATTGACCGACTTGCAAACAGCCTCTTTCTGATTTTCAGCTATCTGATGCAAAGAAGTAGCCAAATTCTCCACATCTCCCATATCACTGATAAAAAAGCCTTTAAAGCCATACTCCTGCTTGATTATATCAGTCAACAACCACTTGGACGCATGCACCGGCACTCCTGCAATATCATTATGTCCGGGCATAATAGTCATACATCCGGCCTCTATGGCTGCCTTGAAGGGAGGCAGAAAATACGAACGGAGTGCCCGTTCAGACAGTTCGGCGCTAGCATGATTACATCCTCCGACAGATGCACCTCCCCCCACCAGATGTTTGACTTAAACA
>OHAP01001673.1_pt1 | contig 13586 bp, 9 predicted proteins | sample 1577171 | NCBI WGS metagenome assembly OHAP01 (sample SAMEA3541489, study PRJEB24748) | human gut metagenome | biome: human gut; feature: human-associated habitat; material: faeces | place: China | collected 2012 | reverse complement strand
CTCTCTCTGTTGGTTGACGTTTAGTCAATACACCTTTTTTAGCTGGCGTATCATTTCTTTTTCTGCGGCTTTGCGCTGCGCTTCTTCCTGCGTAGCTTCACGGGCCGCTTCTTCTTCTCTCTTTTTCTTGGCTTCTTCGGTTTCTGCCTTGTAGGCCGCCGCTTCTTCCTTATCTACCTTATCCATGGCTTCGATGATTTCATCGCGGGACAAGACCCGTGTGGCATCGAAGTTTTCCTTCTTCTTGCGGTTTTTCTGCGGAGCTTCTTCATAGACAATCTGCCCATTGCGCCGTACCGCTTCTCCTTTTGTCGTGACAAACGCCGTTTCATCGGGATTTTCTGCGCGTTCCCTGACCGTCACTGTAGAAATCCGTGATACCGGGGCCGTCTGCGAATGGCTCGTCCGCCGTTTCGCTTCCCGTTCATCATTGAGCGCTTCGATCTGTGCCCAGGCTGCTTTTTCTTCTGCCCGCTTCTGAGCCAGACTCTGCTGCTCTGCCTTTTCCTGTTTCTGATGATTTTTTTCCGCTTTGTTCCCGGAAAAGAGAATCATGCAAATAATGAAAAAGATTACCCCAATCCCTGCCACAATAATGTACGGCAAATAACTAGACATCTCATCCTCTCCCTCTGTGACTGAAAAAATAATTCTAGCTCCTATTCTATCATAGATAGAATTTAACTTCCAGTTTTACCTGAAAAGAGCAGAAAGAAATAGAATATGGTATAATATGGGTCGAACTTACCTAAAGGAGGCTTTGCGCCATTACGGCGGTATATATGAAACAGTATAAAGCAATCATTTTTGATATGGACGGCACCGTCCTCGATACACTGAATGAACTGACGACTTCTCTGGCCCATGTCTATGAGGCCCATCATCTGCCTGTCCGGACACGGCAGGAAGTCCGCGCCGCACTGGGATACGGCTACACCGGACTCATCAGGCGGACGGCGCCGGATCTGGACCCGGCTCAGCAGCAGGCACTGGCAGAGGAATTCAAAAGCTGGTACAGCAGCCACTGCCAGGGCCATACCCATCCCTATGACGGCATCGTTCCCCTGCTGTCGGCCCTTCAGGCCGGAGGCCGCAAGACGGCTATCGTGTCCAACAAAGGGCAGGGTGCTGTCAGTGAGCTCCACGATGAATTCTTCTCCCATCTCGTATCCTTTTCTATGGGCGAATCGCCAAAGTACCGGAAAAAGCCGGAACCCGATATGGTATGGGAAGCGCTGAAACGGCTGGGCTGTGCCAAAGAAGATGCCGTCTACATCGGCGATTCGGAAGTAGACAGCATGACGGCCCGCAATGCCGGTCTCGACGTCATCCTCGTGACCTGGGGATTCCGCGACAAAGACGAACTGGAACGGCTCCATCCCGATTATCTCGTCCAGAGCCCCGATGAACTGGCCCGTCTGCTCCTGGGGCAGTAAGCCGGGACCTTTTTCCTATCGGATTCATCGTCTTCTCTTTTGGGGAAGCCAAAAACAGGTACATACAGACTGCAATGTGACCAGCCTGTATGTACCTGTTTTATTGTATTTAAGGAAAATGACGCCTGCTTACGGCTATACTTTTTGATTTTTACCGTCCTTGAAGAAGTAATAACCTAAATCGCGGTAACCGAACCAGTTGGCCTTGTCGTCCCAGAAGAAGCGATAGATATGGTTTTGAACACCGTCACCGAATACAAAGAACGAAAGTTCCAGTTCGTTGTCTTTATTGACAATCAGGTTCGCATGGGGTTTGTCATACCCGGCATAATAGTTTTTCGAATTGATGTATTCCTGCCAGGTCCGTTTGACCGGGTCATAGCCAAAAGCCGTAGCGTGCCTGGACTGGGAAAACAGGTAAAAAATCCGCCCGCTGTCTTCGTCCCGGACCCGTTCCATGTGATGGATTTCATCCTCTGTCAGGAGGTCCGTGATATACACGAGTTTTTTATTCTGCTTTACCGTCATGCGGGTATAGCCATAATCGCCCGCTTTGAGGCGGATTTCCGTAGGTATTCCGTTATCGACGGATACGATTTTATAATTTTTGGCAGAATGTTGTTTATCAAAATGAACATCGTCGAGGACAACGAATTTGGCAAAGGCCAGGTTGCATACCATAAAGGTCATGGTGCAGGCTGCAATAGCAAGTTTTTTGAGCATCTTCAACTGACTTCACGTCTCCCTTCCCGTTAATTCATGGCATCGCGGATAACTGCATCGACGGCGGCATTGGTCGCTTTATCGTAGAGCGGCGAATGGGACAGGTCCTTTTCCGTATCCGCATCGGCTTTTTTCGTATCGCCCGCCGTGCCTGCCGGCTGGGGACGCATGGCCGCCGTACGCACGTCATGGATCCGCACGACGCCTTTGCCTACCCGTTCATCCAGTTTCTGTATGGTCGTATCGGCCAGGGGCCGGCGTACGATGACATCGATTTTTTCATTCTTATAGTCCGGTACGGAACCGACGTAGTTCTGCACGCCTTCTTCGGAGACGATGCAGTTGATGGCTCTCGTCATGAGCTGGTCGTAATCGGCACGGGCAAAGCGGACGTGACGCAGTTCCAGTACGTCATTGCGGGTCACATCTTTTTTCAGGCGCTGCTTCAGAAACATGCTAAAGTTGAGCACCAATGAATGGTGGGTATTGAAACGATAGTTCAAATTTGCCACCGGCCGCAGGTTATAGTAGCGGTCATCATAGCCCGACACATTCCTGAACACGGCATCCATTCCCAACGAAGCGGCCAGCGAGAAGTCACCCCAGGCACGATTGACATCAAGATAAAGGTATTCATCCCATTCCATTCCCGGTGTTTGAAGATGGAAGAAACTTCCTTCTGTTCCCTGACCCGGTTGGACTGGAAATAAGTATTCAAACCTATCTTGGCATCAAACCCCAACCTGTGGAACTGATAGGATGGAGTAAAGGAAACACCCACCCTGCTATTGTGAAAATCATAAAGATAAGAATGAAGTTCCCGGTCATTATCTTCCGTCTGATTCACTTTATTTATGTTCCACCCCAGGCTGAGCTGCCATAAGAAATCGAGGACAGAGGCATTGCCGAAACGGTGCTTATGGTAGGTATTCACGGAACCCACATACAATTTATCGTTCAATTTGCGCCAATGTTGGTAGGGAGTCACTATGCCGGATTTATTGTCTGTCAGCAAGTCTTCTCCATAGGCCTCACTCCGCTGGGGAATATAATTGAAGGTAACGCTGAACGAAGAATAATCGACATCACTCCAGAGGCGGTCGCCTCCCAAAGCAACATAAGTATCGTTATAATGGGAATTGCGGCGATAAGCCCAATTGCGTACAGAGCTTTCAGTGGCAGTGGATTCCTGCACCTTCGACTTATTATTGAGGAAGGCAAAACTTTGAGCTGTCGGGTACAGAGAATATTTGCTGTTCCTGTTTCATATGAAGCATCGGCAATTCCAAAGCGCCGGACAGAATGAGAATTGATTCCGCCGTTAAAGGCAGTATATTTCCGGTCTATTTTCTTGATCTTGATGTTCACTACGCTGGTATATCCCTCCCGCATGAATTCTGCAGAGGCCGTTTGTGTCACATCCACCGATAATATGTCCTCCGGGCTGACAGACTATTAAAGCCTTCTTTAATGAAAGTCCTAAAAACTGTTTTCAGTTCTTCATTATTAGAAGAACAATGCTCAATTGTCTGCCAAACACGTTTAAAATGAATTGTTATTCTATTCCTAAAAATATCTTTAATAGAATCTATTATCTCTGTAAGATGGTGCAATGTATTGTCCTCATAATCTTGTATGACAAAAAGTAAAGATAAGCTGCTGTTGCCCATCTTTACTTTAAAGTTATTAAATCCTGTTGGCCTCACGATATTTACTTGGCGAGCAACCAAATTGTTTTTTAAACGAAGCAGTGAAATATGCCTGGCTGCAGAAACCTGTAATATCCGCGATATATGTGAGTTTCTCGTCACTGTTCTTTATCATTTCTGCTGCTTTATTTAATTTATAGGTACGGAAGAACGCGTTTGGACTCAACCCAGTCAGGTCCTTAACCTTATAGTAGAACTTAGAGCGGCTAATGGAGAAAATATCCAAAATCTCGTCGATGTCTATCTCGGCTTCAGTCATGTGTGACTTCATGTATTCATAGAATTTTTCTATGAACTCGCCATCCTGCGACTGTAGCATAGGCTTCTCTTCGGTTGTTATCTGGGTTGACGAAGTGAGCATCTGGCGGATCTTCCGGCGATTACTTAAGATGTTTTTTATTAGCGCCAGAAGATAGTCGGGGCTGAAAGGCTTTACTACATAGGCGTCAGCACCAGCATTAACTCCTTGAAGCTGATGTTCAGGAAGACTGTATGCCGTTAACAGAATCACAGGTAGATGACATGTTGTGGGGTCTGACTTTATGCGATTGCACACCTCAAAGCCATCGATGTCGGTCATAAGAACATCGCTGATAATTAAATCGGGTTTTATATCGCCAATCTCATTAATGGTTATTATGGGATTGGTTCGACATTCCACGTTGTAATCTTTCAACAACAGCTTCATGAAATTCAGCACGTGAGTATCGTCGTCTATTACCAGTATCTTTGGCTTTCCTTCTTCATCTGTTAGCTGTGTAACTGAAGTTTCAGAAATTGCCAGCTCGGGAGGGGTACTATCGTCAATAATATCGTCCATTGGACTTTCGTTAGTATTGTCGATAAAGTCTTTATAAAGTTCAATGTTCTGTGGCAACACAAAAGTAAATACTGTTCCTTTTGGAGTATTGCTTTCACATTTTATAAATCCATAGTGCAGATTCACAAGTTGCTGCGTATAGAACAGTCCTATACCCGTACCCCATGTGCTCTGGCGTGTAGAGTGTTCTATCTGATAGAATCGTTCAAACACTGCTTTCTGCTTATCTTTTGGAATGCCAATGCCCGTATCGGCCACCACTACCTTCAGCCAACTGTCGGAGTCGATACCTGATGAATCTGCAAACAAAGTTTCAACAGAGGTTTTGTCGACAAAGGCCATGTCAATCTTTATAGAGCTTTCTTCGGGCGAATATTTTAATGCATTAGACACAAGATTGGTAAGGATTTTGTCGAACTTATCCACATCTAATGGCATCAGCATTTCTGAATCCTGAGTGAAGCATTGTACAGAAATTTGTTTCTGCTTAAAGCCCACAGCAAAACGGTTAATAGTATTGTTAAGTACAGGCACAGCATCAACCTCGGTCACTTTTAGTTTAAGTATGCCATTTTCCATTTTATTAAAGTCCAGAATTTGGTTTACCAACTTAAGCATTCGGTTTGCATTCTGACTGATAATATTTAGCAGATTGCCTGTCTCTCCATCACTTTCGCTTCCTCGTAGCATTCTTGTTGCACCATAAATCATTGTGAGAGGTGTTCTGAACTCATGTGAGATGTTGGTGAAATACTTCATATTCATCATAGACGCATACTTCTCCTGCTCACGTTGCATGGTGACACGTTTTATCTGCTCCCTGTTTGCTCTCATGCACCTTAATATTCGCCATACCACATAGAATAAGACAATAGTAAGTAATGGATAAAAGCCAAATACCAACCAAGGCTGCGCCCATGGCACAGGAACAACGTGTACATTTACTTTACGGCGACAAATCTCATCACCGTTCTCGTTTAGAGCAATCAAGTTAAGTAGATAACTCCCCGAACCAATGTGCGAATAATAAGCATAGGATGCATTTTCAATGGAGTTCCATTTGTCGTCAACGCCATCGAGCATGAATTCAACCTTCTGCTTGTTAAAGTGACCAAAGTCCAAAGTAGAATAAAAGAAATACACCCCATTATTGTTGTAGGGCAGATACACGTCTGTAATACTGTCGCCAACAAACTTCAGTCTGTTTTTATCGCCACCTTTATATAGTTCCTCGTTTGATGCTACATATTCCAGATGTATATTACTCCTTTCACTTGGCTTTATTTCGGTAGGATTGAACACGGTAAGTCCCTTGGTACCTCCCATCAACACATCGCCACTCCACCCTGCAACCGCACTCATTGGAGCATAGGTATCATTTCCCGTACCATCTTCAGAATGGTAAGCCAAGAAATGTTTTTTTTCTGGATCAAAACGAATCAATCCATTCAAAGTTCCAATCCAAAGATTACCAACATTGTCTTCTACAATGCTATTCATTTGTGGACATATATCATCGCTGTTAATGGTCTTGATTTGCTTATTTTCAAGATTTATATGAAGTAGTCCGAGTCCATGTGATACCCCCCAAGCATTGTGATTTTTGTCTATAATGAAGTCTGTGCACGATAGGCCGGTGTTGCGCGTGCGGGGAATTGTCAGTTCATCAATCTGCATGTTTACAGTATTCACGAGATATAGGTTACCGGCATACGCACTGACAAGAATGCGTTGAGCATCTACCTGCCGAATAACATTCACCAAGCCCACGTTTTCTTTTACCTTTGTTGGACTATCCTCGCCAAAGAACAAGCAACAAAGTGTCTGGTTTGTTTCAAACCAGATGTTTCCCTGGGCATCTTCGCCCACAGTGTAGCAATGATGCGGAAACTCTTTTACTAACGTTAGCATATTACCATTGGGGGTACACTTCAATAGCGAGGTGTTGGTGATGAGCCACACAAAGCCTTTGCTATCTACAAAAATCTGATCCATACCACCTCTGCCCGATGCTATATCTGTAACTATTGGCTGGGTAAAATTACCATTAGTTACTCGGAATAACTGTTTGTGTGCAACTATAACATAGTAGTCACCTTGCACACCCCTCGCAACGTGTGTGATGTCTTTCCCTTGAAAGTACTGTGCTACATCATTATTAGTTTGAAATCGTTTCTCCTTATTATATATAACCTTGTAGCCATTAAGTTTTGTACCAATCCAGATATTGCCATGCGAGTCTTTCAGTACGCTTGTAATATCGTCGACATCGCAGGCGAATGGAAAACCCGCTTCGTTTTGAGCAATAACATTCATACCAGATACGTCGAACCAGTAGAGTTTTCCGTCATCACCAAACAAAATCATAGATGTATTATCATATCTTTTCGCCCTATTTATACGCTTTCCCTGCAGTTTCGTCACTACTCTTGATGTAGAAACATTTTTTTCGATGTCGAGGGTTGATGTATTTACAAAAACGACGCCTAGTGATGTAAAGTAAGCCAGAAGACCATTGGGAATCAAACACGATGTATATAGCTGTCCATCGACAGGAATGCCCTTAACTCTGCTGAAATCTGTTGTTGAGTAACAGCAAATCTCGCCTGTGTGCCACACCCATAATCGATTGTTCATGTCAATATCCATCGAGAAGCCAGCCATACGCTTTATATGAGCATTTGTTGATGGAGTATATTCATAGATAGATGTACCATTGTCAGCCACGCTGAGGAACACACGTCCATCACCCGTCTCATCAATATCGTGTGAGTATGGATATTCACCCTCTTTAAAGACTGTGCGAAAACTCCCGTCATTGTTATACACGGATGTGCCAAACTCGGTAAGAACATAAAGTTGCCCTTTCTTTGAAAGATAGAACTGCAAGGCAGCATCGTTACAAAGGCTTGTAGTGTCAACAGTGGAGCGATATTGATAGAAAATTTCCCCATTATATTGAAATACTCCACCAGATGTAGCAAACCATATATATCCGTTTGCATCTTCTATAATATCATTTATCTTTTCATAATCTATGAGTTGCTGACGTGTAACAGATACGTCAGCAACAGACTGTTTTGTTCTGTTAGTACATGAAACAATAATGCAGATAGAAATTAACATTAATAGATTGTTAGTTTTCATCAGTATTTTATTAGATTTAGATAATGTAAAAGTAATACATAAAACGCTAATCACATAACTTTTTGAATATTTTTCCCCTGGAAAGCCTATTATTGTTGACTTTTGGATTTTTGTTATAGTGTTTTAGATTCTTATTATAGTGTTTTGGATTTGTATTATAAGTGTTTGTTGCTTAATGAAAGTTATTTTTCTTTTGATATGCTAACTTTGCAACCACAATAAATCAGTTGCACTGGTTACAGCAAGTCAAACGTTTCAAGCTGCGCCTGAGATTATGAAAAATTAAAATTAAAGCTAAAGAATATCATTTACAATCAAATTTTAAATTATGTTCATTGCTGTCCACTAAAAAAGCGGACGGTTAAAAATTAAATAAACTTGGTTCACTAAAACCGCATCGTTCTTTGTCATTATTGAAATTAGTTTTGTTAAAGAGGTCTCTAAATATGGTTTTATCAGTTAGCGATATGCTCAGGATTTGAAGAATCTCATAAGTGATTCTTTCAATTTCAATGACATGCTGAATAATTGCTACAAGGCAATAGGCAATGATTGCAGAGTATATTTGTCTTTTTACGGGATTCTCTGTATTGCCCTAGAACTTCTTTATTTTCAGATGTTGCTTAAACCATTTAAAGAAAAGTTCAATCTGTCACCTGTTTTTATAAAGTTCTGCAATTTGTAGCGGAGATAAATCCATAGCATTGGTAAGGAACGTAAACTTACGTCTTTACTCTTCATTTCCACAACAAACCTTTCGTATATGAAAAGGATAATCCTTGGAGCTTTTATAAATAGTGAGTTCACCAATTGCACCAGAGAATATATTTCGGGGTAAACGGTGTTTCCAATTTATAGCTTTGAACTGCAAGTTTGATTTTACTCTTAAAACGAAACAGGAGTCTGAAGTTTCTATTTAGGAAAGACTCTTAAAATAGTTATAATCACGGTTAAAAATATAGTAAGAACCTGTCTCATAAGGAACTTCAGTCATAACTTTGCTATCGTGAACCGAAGTTGTTGTTATATGGAAGAATGCAGATATTTGAGTTTCTTTGTGCCTGTTCAACCATGTAATAAAACAAAGGGTTCAAAGATATAGTAATCTCTATTTTGAGCTAGTAGTTGATTCCAGCATGTGAAGAATTTCACATATTTGTCTCCATCATACTCAGCAACAATGCGATTAAATTTACTTCAGTCAAGGAATGATACCAACTGTGAGAAAACGTATTTATCTTGATGCATCTGCTATCATATTTAATATGATACAAATCTACAAAATCAAATCCGTTCTCTCTGGAAACCTCTGTAACTAACTATATTTCAAATATACAAAAAGACTATTGTATTTTTAGTGGACACTAATGAATTATGTTATGAAAAGAATCTTTCTATTAATCACATTGCTAAGTCTTATCGCTCAAGGCATAAGCGCCCAAAATGGTAATGTAAGTGTGACGGGCCGTGTAACAAGTGCCATTGACTCTGAACCTCTCATTGGAGTAACTGTTAGTGTAAAAGGAAACTCAACCCAAGGAACGGTTACAGACATTGATGGCAAATTTAAACTATCGGTAGCATCTGACGCTGTTCTATCGGTGTCATACATTGGTTATAAAACAAAAGAGGTGTCTGTAAATGGACATACCAATATTGACATCGTACTGAACGAAGATTCAGAACTTCTTGAGGAAGTTGTTGTTGTGGGCTATGGCACACAGAAGAAAGCCAACCTCACCGGTGCTGTTACATCCATGAAGAACGATGATCTTCTGAAAGCCAAGGCTGCAAACTCCACCAATGTTCTGATTGGACGCATGCCTGGAATCATAGCTAAGCAAGCAAGTGGAGAGCCTGGTGCAGACTATTAATCAATTACGTTTTTTAGTCCATAAAAGCTGCCGCGGTATAGCAACATTCCGTGGCGACACCTCACCAGCCTATATCATTGACGGCGTGGAGCGTTCGTCCAGTGACTTCGCACGCATGGATCCAAATGACATTGAATCTATAAACGTCTTGAAAGATGCGGCCTCGGCTGCCATCTTCGGTATGCGTGGTGCCAATGGTGTTATCGTGATTACAACAAAGCGCGGCGCACAAGCAAAGCCAACAATAAAGTACTCGGGAAACCTCTCTCTCACATCTCCCACAAAACTTCCTAAATATGCAAACTCCTATGACTATGCACGCCTTTACAACCAGTTCATGGGACAAGAAATCTACAGTGCCGAGGAGATAGAGAAATTCCGCGATGGTTCAGACCGCGAGTCCTATCCTAACACGAACTGGTACGACGAGATGCTATCAAGCTATGCTGTCGAGCAGCAACATAATGTATCTGTATCGGGTGGTAGCGACAAAATGCGCTATTATGTCAGCGGTGGTTTTCTCAACCAGGGAGGCCTTTGGGACGACATTAATTACAAACGCTACAACCTTCGCAGCAACATCGATTCCGACATTACCAGCACTACCCACCTGAAGGTTGACCTTTCTGGACGTGTTGAAAAAAGTCTTAACTCTGGCTCAGCTTCAGGCATCTTTGCTGCATTGATGCGCAACACCCCCGTTCTGCTCTGCCGTTATGATGATGGACGATTTGCTGTGCCCGATGCCACACACACTAACGTGGTTGCCTACAACCAGCCAGGAGGCAGCTACGGTAAGAGCAAGACATTTGTTGGAGATGCTGTGGTTGAACTCGAGCAGAAACTAAACGTCATAACTCAAGGACTCTCTATAAAGGGTACCATGGCCTATAGCTATCAAAACGGCAGCAGTAAGAACTGGACCGTATCGCCTTACATTTATTCAAAACAAGCAGATGGCAGCTATCTGTTAGCTCCACGCACCAGCCCAAGCCTGGGTTTAGGCAAGAGCAATATAGAGAACCAAGAATATCAGTTACAACTGAATTATGACCGTTCTTTCGGCAACCACAACATCAGTGCTATGGCAATGGCTCTCGAGAAAAAGAGCCGTTATGAGAATTCAAGTATGCAGCGCGTTTCATTTGACTCAGAGGTGCTCGACCAAATGGATGCAGGCAACTCTACAGACCAAACCCTCAGCGCTTACGATACCAAGACTGCACGAATAAGCTACCTTGGACGATTGAACTACAACTTCGCTAACCGCTACTTGGCAGAATTCAACATTCGTCGTGACGCATCCGAGAACTTTGCACCATCGCACCGTTGGGGTACCTTTATGTCGGGATCTCTTGGATGGGTCATCTCTGAAGAAAAATTCTTCGAGCCACTTCGTCAGACAATCGACTTCCTAAAGATTCGTGCATCCTATGGCACACTTGGTAATGACAACACCGGCAGTGTGGCATACCCTTACTACAGTCGCTACGAGCTTTATTCTGGTGGCACTGCCAGCAACTATCTTCCCAACAACCGCGGTGACTACGCATTTGGCAGCAACGTCACAAAGGGGTTAGTACCAGGAGCCGTTGCCAATGAGCTGGCAACATGGGAACGCGCTACAAAATTCAATATCGCACTCGACATAGACCTATGGAATAGCCTGAGTTTCAGTATTGACTATTTTACTGAGAACCGCAGCCACATTTTGCTACAACGCTACGACGAGGTGCCGGGATCTTTTGGAGCTACTCTGCCTTTGGAAAACCTTGGAAAGGTAAAGAACAAAGGTGTTGATATGTCACTGACCTATCACAAGCGTATGGGTGACTTCGACTGGAGTATTGGCGGAAACTTCACCTATGCTCACAATGAGATAGTTGAAATGGCAGAGGCTGCCGGCACAAGCGAATATATGCGCAAAACCGGACGTCCCATCAACGGATACTACGGGTACAAAACCGACGGGCTCTTCCAATCACAAGAAGAAATCGATAACTATGCAAAACAAGAGGTGGCTGGTTCCAACTATGTAACTCAGCCAGGCGACATAAAGTATGTTGATGTTAATGGTGATAATGTAGTAAATTCTGACGACATGACGTATCTTGGCAACGGCAATGTGCCGGAAATAGTTTATGGCATTAACGGAGCATTGAAGTGGAAGAATGTGGATTTCAGTTTCTTGCTACAAGGTGCAGGTCGTGTTCAAGTTTATCTCAATGGTAGTATCATACAGCCGTACTTTAACCAGGGTAACTTGCCACAGCTCTGGATAACCGATAGTTGGAGCGAAACCAATCGCAATGCCCGTTATCCAAGGTTAGCGAATACGACACACAACCTGCCTGCAACCGACGTCAGTTGTGTAGAGACATATCTTTATGATGCATCTTATTTACGTCTGAAGAATATTGAGATAGGTTACAACCTTCCCCAAAAGTGGCTCAGCACACTGAACATAACAGGACTACGTGTGTATGTAAATGCCACAAATCTGCTCACGTTTACATCGGTGCCACAAATTGACCCAGAGAACATCCATTCGCAAGGATGGTCCTATCCACAGATGAAAGCATTCAATTTCGGACTCACACTTCAATTCTAATATTAAAACATATCATTCTAAGACATATCATTATGAAAAAGATATATTATTTCTTGTTCTCTATATTGGCAGTAGCAACAACAAGTTGTTCTGACGACCTAGATATTAAGCCTACTTCGTTTATCTCAGATGCCACCGTTTGGGAGGATCAGGCACTGATAAACAAATATGTTGCCAACATATATGGCTCTATGTTGTGCGGCTTTAACCGCTGTACGGCAGGATATGGTCAGGACTGGTCAATGTCATGGGCTGGCAACCTCGATGGTGGCACCGATGACATAGCAGTTGTAGCTGACAGCCCTATTTACACCCAACTTAATAAAGATGCCATCACTGCTCAAAGCTGTCCGTTTGTAAACGAAATATGGACACAGGAGTATGTAGTTATTCGTCGCTGTAATGAGCTGATCGAACGTATTGCTGACGTCAGTACACAGGTATTAACAGAAAACGTTAAATCTAGAATTTCTGCAGAGGCCCGTTTCCTACGCGCATTCTGCTATTTCGAATTGGCCCGCACATTTGGCAAGGCTCCATTAATTGTCGAGGCACAGAGCTTGGACGACAATCTGCAAGTTGCCCCATCGTCTTTTGATGAGATAGTAGACTTCATTGTTGACGAATGCAACATTTATGCCCAAGATCTTCCATTGACATATAGTGAAAGTGAAACCGGGCATGCTACCCGTGGTGCATTCCTTGCGCTGAAAGCCCGTGCCTTACTCTACGCAGCAAGCCCACTCAACAGTTCAGACAACTCACAGAAATGGGCTGCTGCAGCACAGGCTGCACAAGACGTCATCAATCTGGATATTTATGAACTCTACAACAATGGATCTACACCATATTATAGCATGGGATTCGACAAGACCACTGCTAACAAAGAAATTATTTTCGAGCGTCGCTTCTCCTACCCCGAAGGACCTCACAACATTCACATGATGTGGAGTCTGGATGCCTACGATGCAGGTTCATGGAATGGTGTATATCCAACACAAAATCTTGTTGATGCATATGAAACAACCGACGGCAAACTGATTGACGACCCAACCAACACATTATATGACCCACAAAATCCTTATGAAAACCGCGACAAGCGCTTCTACCAGAGTTTGCTTTACAATGGTTCGATGTGGGAGACTTACGAGATAAACATTGTAACCAACACCGTTGACGAATCAAAGAACGGATCATGCAAACCTCGTTTATATTTCCGAAAATCGAGCTTAAAAATTCATTAAATCCCATTATGTATTTGTTTTT
>OHAP01001670.1_pt1 | contig 13595 bp, 19 predicted proteins | sample 1577171 | NCBI WGS metagenome assembly OHAP01 (sample SAMEA3541489, study PRJEB24748) | human gut metagenome | biome: human gut; feature: human-associated habitat; material: faeces | place: China | collected 2012 | reverse complement strand
AAATAAAAGCTGTATTTTAAACGATCAATTTGTAATTTTTCCTGGCAGGAAGGCTATGAATTACTACGATAAAATAAAAAATTAGAAGAGGTCGAAATGGGTGATTTTATTGTAAAAATACTTAAATTTTAGTATAATTATATTGTAAAGAAAAAGAAAAAAGCCGACCGGCAACAGCTAGCAACTAAACCCGATCGGCACCCATCAATAAGAAAGGTAGGATTATTATAGCATGATCCAAAGGTAAAAAGCAATGAGAAATGATGCAATTTTATTGACCCAGTATGAGCGATATGGAGTATTGAAAAGAAAAGACTTCGTTCAGTGCTTCATAGATGAGAAACTGGAAGTCAATGTGTCATTTGTGGGCCGCTATAATGAGTGGCTTGCAGAGCAGGGAGACGCAGGCTTTACCGCAGACTGGGAAGAGTTGGTAAAGCAGCTCGATCCAGTTGAGGCAGTACGAGCGACTTATTATGGTCGCTTCAGCATGGGGGATGACTGGTTTACTTTCGATGGATACCAAAATATCGAAAGTTATACAGAGCGTCGGTTAGTGAAGGAAATGAAAGAAAATAAAGATTTCCTTGATTGGCTGATCGAAAAAGATGATCTGATCGACTGGAAAGAAGCGGATCGGCTCATTGAAGAAGCCAATGAGCTGGTCAAAAAAGGATACTAAAGCGATTCTGATGGTGTAGAAAAGCAGAGGGGCAGTAGCCTCTCTGTATGATAGAAAAAGGAGAAAAAAGATGATTAAATTAGATAGAACAAATACAAATAGAGAATGGAACGGATTTAAATTAAAAAGCGGATTTTGGTACGGAACAGATACCGAAATGGGGCAACATGTGGCAACATCCGGATGGGAAGCCGCCGGATGTTTGGCAGTTTACTATCTCAGTGGAGATAGTTGGAAACTAGAATGGCTGCTTATAGAGGATACAGATTTTGATCTGAATCCGGCTGACCTCCCCAAAATAAAAACAGGTGGAAAGCTGCCCTTTAAGGAGTGGCTTGAGAATGAAACTGGATTCAGCTATCACCAGTGGGAAGACCTACTTGATGGCTCTATTCAAGGGGAAGAAATAGAGGAAGAGTACCAACGGTACCTGTGTGATGATCTTCCCAAATTTATCAGAAAGTATCTGTAAAATTAAGAAAAAAAAGCGGGTGCTATTAATAGCACCCACGAAAAATAAAAATTTTTCTTTTTGTGGTAGTGAGTCCCCCGAACACTGTCCGCCCCGCCATTTTACCGGCAAAGCCCCCTTTCATTTCTCCGGAAGAAAGTGAAAAAAGCAAGTGGGTTGCGAATGGAGGGGATAGCAAAAAGGAATAAAAATCCGGTCGGTGCTATTCCTAGCACCGACCGGGGAAATTTTGTTTGATGAGTCATATAAGGAGCTTCCTGAAAGCGAAGGGCAGATTTTATACTAAACTACCTGATTGATAGAATTAAAAGCGTTCACTTTGCTATTATTGACTTAAAGAGAAAAATCAAATATAATATAGTAAAGTGCCCAATCGTTGGTCTGATTAAGGGCGATTAAATAGAGGTGAAGATATGCTTCAGAATAAAGATATTGAGACACTGAGAATGTTGTTTAGCAGTCATAATTATGTTATGACTACTGCTGAACTTACAGCTTCAAAGTTATACTATGCAGATATAAAACAACTTTTAGACGAAGGATTGATTGAAAGAGTCAGGCGAGGTTACTATCACTGGACTCAAGATTATGGAGAAAGCGAAGTTGTCATTATCAATCGATTGTTTCCCGATGCAGTACTTTGTATGGAGACTGCCCTATTCTATTATAGATACAGTGACAGAAATCCTGCTGAATGGAACTTTGCAATAGATAAAAATGTCTCTAAGCGGCGTACAAAAATCGATTATCCGTTTATAAAGGCATATCGTGTAGAGTCAGAGTTGGTTACGCTAGGCGAAACCGAAGGTGAAATTGATTTCCACAAAGTCCGCATTTATGACCGTGACCGTACTATTTGCGATGTGCTGCGAAATATGAACAAGATGGATAAGGAGGTTTTTAATAAAGCAGTACAGGGCTATGTTAAAGACCCGAAAAAGAGTATACCGAATCTTATAGAATATGCAAAAGTTTTGCGTGTTCAAACGCGTGTAAAAGAATTGATTGGAGTGTGGTTGTAATGGCAGATGTTGCAGCTTCCGTTCTGGCAAAGCTGAGAAATAAAGCAAAAGCTTCTGGTATCAGCTACCAGCAATGCTTGCAGCTTTTTGTGCAGGAAGAATTTTTGAGAAAACTATCAAAATCCGGGTGTGAGGATACGCTAATACTCAAAGGTGGATTGTTCATTTATACTTTAACTAATTTTGAAAGTAGAGCAACAATCGATGTCGATTTCCTGCTCCGTGGATACTCTAATTCAATAGATGATGTAAAAGAGTTGATTTGTAAAATCATCGACACACCGACAGGTAACGATTATATAGAAATGCGAGCAAAAGGCTTTGAGGAAATTTCTCCGCAAAGAAAATATCACGGTATTAGTACGCAGATTATTGCTCAAATAAAAAATGTGCGTGTGCCGTTTAATGTTGATATAGGTGTGGGTGATATTATAGTTCCTCGTGCTGAAGAACGTACAATCAACACTCAGCTTCCTGATTTTGAAGCACCTGTAATCAAAACTTATTCCCTTGAAAGCACCATTGCTGAGAAGTTTGATGCTATACTGCAACGCTTTGAGCTGACAGGCAGGATGAAAGATTTTTATGACATCTATTATCTTTCAAGGACATTCAATTTTGAGGGCGCAAAATTGCAGGCAGCCATATTTGAAACCTTACAGCGGCGTGGTACTCCCTATGATAGAGATAGTTTTAAGAGAGTTGTTGCACTTGGCGATGATGAAGATATGCAGAAGCGTTGGAAATTCTTTTTGAAAACAATAAAAGATGATACGCTTGATTTTTCTGTTGTGATTACGGAAATACAGACGTTCCTTGAGCCTGTATTTGATGCGATTGTGAATGAGGACGAGTGGCAAAACAGATGGGACACTAAAGTAAAAGGATGGAGGTATGAGGCATGAGATTTAAGCATTATGGCGTAGAAGTCAGTCACCAACTAATAGGGAGAAAATTTGAAGACTGCTTAAAGGAAAAAGGAATTCGATATATAGAACTTCCATTACTTGAAGATAAGGTATTGAGATATGAATACGAGGGAAAGAGAAGATATGCGTATATCGCACCTGCGAACGGCAGAGAGGAATACCTGGAACATGTATATATTACGACCGAGATCCCGGAAGATCTGAGTTGGTCAAATATTGAATTAGATTACAGGATTCAGAGAGAGAAAGAAAGCCCGATGCTTTTGCCCTCACGGGCAAGGGTACTGTATGATGCAGCAAAAGAATTAGTACGGAAAGAGCAAAAACCGACGAGCATAATGGAACTGCTTACACCCGTAGACAAAAGAGAGTTGAAACTGGCATTATTAAATGCGTATGGTGTTAGCTGGGAAGAACTGAAAGAAATGGATCATTATGATCTGGATGATTCGGAATTAGATGAATGAGATGAAAAGGATAGATCGCCCCATCGGAGCAGTAACTCCGGTGGGGATTTTTTTCTGATCAAAGAAGGAATGTCTGTCTCCACTAGAGTCTCATATTTATTATGAGACTGACCGGGCAAATAAAAAAAGCATCCCCTAGCAGGATGCCTTTTTATCAGGAGTTCAAAACGACTCCGTCTTCATACAACCAAAAATATTATAACAGAAAGTTCACCCGAACGCAAGTTCTTTTTTCGTGTACCATTCCCACCCTCTTCCGATCCGGAACGGATCTCCCTCTCCCTGCCCCCTCCCAGGGAGAAAAAGAGGTGGAAAGCCTGCGGGCTTTCCTGAAAAAAAGCGACCACCCCGGCCCGCCTTGGCAAGGCGGGTGTTTCTTTTTCCCGTCCTGAAGCGTTCCGTTTTGGCTGCTACATCCCTCCCCTGAAACTGCCAGGCTGCCTGTCTTGCGGCTGCACAGGATAAGTCAGATGAGCGGGTCTGTAAAGGATAAAACGAGCGTGGCCGTCCTTTACAGACCCGTTCATCCGCCTTACAGGCAGCCCATGCAAGACGGCAGGACCGCCCGGCATTCCCGATCAGGGAAGCGGCATCCATCAGGGAAGCTTCAGGACGGTAAAAAGAAAGAGTAATGCGGTCTTCATACAACTATCAGGTCGCACCACAAGGTGCAGAAAGGAGTTCAAAATGAACAGAGTAGAAAAACTGAACGAGGAACTGAAACAGAGAGGGGCAGAATTTACTGTCAGAGAGCATGAGAAGTGGGTCAATGGAGTCTATTATAAAGGACTCATGTTATGGTCAAGTCAGAACAACATCAACCCGATCATTTATGATGCGGAGATTCTGACGGATGCGGAAATTGACACGGCAGTCGATAAGCTGATTCGTTTTCATGAAATGACGGCAGAACCACCCATTGAGTATGAAGAGATGATGGATCCGGACTGGTTTCGTAAGCATCTGACCATCCGGCTCTATTCCAGTCGGGCAAAAGAGCATTTTGCAAAAGAACAAGTCGTTTATCGGGATTGTCTGGACATGGCATTGGCACTCTATGTATTCATTCCGTGTTCTGCTGAGTACAACGAATGTGGGGCGGCTGTTCACTATGATGTGTTAGAGGAACTGGAACTGACGGAGCAGGAAGCATTTGAAATTGCGAAAAAAAATATAGAAAAAGAGGTGGTATACCGATCCGTGGAATTGATGATGGAAGAATTACTGACCGTGGAAAAAATGGAGTTCAATGAAGTGGATGAAGAGGGGATGAACGTGCTGACCAATACAAAGCGGATGTATGGAGCAGTCGGTATCCTGGCAGAGTCCATGCAGAAAAAGCTGGAGGGGAAATGGATTATTCCCAGTTCCGTGCATGAGTGTATTGTGATTTCTGATGATATGCCATTAGATATATGCAGAGAAATGGTAAAAGAGGTGAATGATACAGAGATAAAAGCGGAAGAAGTTTTGAGTTATCAAATTTATTGTATTAGAGACGGAAAGCTTAGGATAGCATAAAAAATTTTCGGGGCTTTGACACAAAGCGTCAAAGCCCTTTGAAAGGGGGAAGAAAATGATCGCACAGTATACCTTGGAATTAAGAAATGGTCTTCCTAGTCTTGTAACCGAGAAAATCCACAGCATCAGTGAAAAAGGGTATATCAATTCAGAAACCGTCATACAGCTTTTAAATGATACTTTACGTCTGAACAGGAAAGCAGAAGAACACGTGGTCATGCTTGCCTTGAACACTGCCTTGGATATCATCGGTATTTTCCCGATTTCCCACGGAAGTCTGAATGAAAGCCACTGCAGGGGACGGGAAATTTTTCAGAGGGCATTTCTTGTGGGAGCAAATGGAATGATTCTTGCTCATAATCATCCCAGTGGTCACTTAGAGCCTTCCAAAGAAGACCTTGCACGCAAAGAAGAGTTGCTACAGCTTGGAAAGCTGATGGGAATTTATTTACATGATTTTCTGATTGTAAGTACGACGGGAGCAAAAAGTCTGATGGATTGCAAATCAGAATGAATCTTGCTATACTAAGAAAAAAAGTGTTGACGTGATAGGAAAGGGAGAGATATTATGGCGAATCCGAATAAGGAAACCCTGCTTGCTTTTCAGGAAGTTGAAAAAATGCGTCAGCATCCTGAAAGGGTAAAAAGCTATCAGTCTTTTGGAGAATTGCTCCAAGAGGTACAAAAACAGAACGAGAGGAAGAAACACCTGTAAGGTGTTTCTTTTTTTGATTGAAATTATACTAAAATTTTAGTATAATTTTTATTGGAAACCCGTCCGCATCCATTCCATGGATTGTCCGGACGGGTGGAGGAAAGAGCATAAGGGGAATCTGACCCCACGCAAGCGTGAGGCCCAGGCAGTGCCTGGGGATTCCATGGGGCCAGGAACTTTAACGACTATATAAAAAATAGGAATAATGATATATGGAGAAATAGGCTATGAGTGAAGTGAAAATAAGGAATTTGCCTCCATATGTTTTGGAGAAATTGACTGAAGAAGCCAGGAAGAAAAAAATTAGTAGAGAAGAATATATACGGATCATCCTGACGCAGACCGCCATGATGCCGGAAGTGAGATCACTGGATGAAAAGTATCAGAATCTAATCCACGAATTGTCTGGGCGATTAAAGTATCAAAATGAAGTATTGGAAAAAGCGATTGAAATTATCGAAGAGAACAGTTAAAAGAGGAAGGTGCTATTAATAGCACCTTAAAAATCAAGAGGGAAAATGAAAAAAATATTTGAACTTAAAGAACAGCAAATTAAAATAATCCAACAGGTGATGAATGAAAAGCCGGAATGTAATACGGAAGCTGCAGCACTTAGATATATCATAGAATCATATGACTACGAGAAAAGTGAAGCAGAACGCATTACGAAAATTGTATTAACCAGTATGGAAAAAATCTTATCGGAAAGATTGGACCGCTTGGAATATGCGGTTAAGGAAACGGAAAAAAATAGTCACATACTTATTGATGTAATAAATACGATATTGTTTAAGATGAATATCAACCATTTGGTTTCTCCAGGAGCAATCGAGCATGATGTAATTACAGAGTCGAAAAAGATCCATGAGAAAAGTCTGAGAAAAAAGAAACAGTATAAGGACAATAAAAGGGAAAAATAATGAGGTGCTATTAATAGCACCTTAATTTTTAAGGGGAAAAAGATGAGTGGAATTGTATCGGGAGTTAATGTTATTACAGAATTTGAAACACCGGAATCAGCAAGTTATTCGGGGTATATTGACTACATGAATAAAGAGCAGGGGAAACAGGAACAGTATAAGGAATATAATGATTACCTTGCAAAAACAGACAGCTTATTTACGATGGAAAAGGATAATCTAAGTGAGGATGAAATTAAAGAGTTAAAAAGTTTATTTGAAAAAGCACAGGAAAATGGAAGTGTACTATGGAAAACGGTAATTTCATTTGATAACCGCTGGCTGGAACAAAATGGAATTTATGATATGAAGAGTGGAATCTTAAATGAAACAAAAATGCGTGAGGCAATCCGAAAAGGCGTTAATAGAATGTTAGATAATGAAGGACTGCAGCATGCACTCTGGTCTGCAGGGATTCATTATGATATATTAACTCCGATAGGTGCGTTTGGTTATTTGGTCTATTTACGAGAGAAACCCAAGGAAGCTCTTGCTGATTTGAAAGCTAATCTTCCACACAGAAAGATTTTTAACAAAACTGATTTAGAGGAGGTACAAGGAAAAATGGATGAGAAAATCACCACTCCAGTTGAAGAAGTAGCCGAGCCTCAGCAGACTCTTGATGAAACTCCTGCAGAGCAAACTGCACTTCTTGAAAAACTGGATGCTGTTCAGCAGGCACTTGCTACTTTACAGCAGTCATTTGATGACAAGATTGCAGAAGACACACACAAGAACGGTCTTTTCGACAATATGCACCGTGAGTTGGTTCGTTATCAGAACGGAGCATTAGATAAGATTGTTGATACGATTGCCTTAGATATTATCCAGCTTGTTGACAGTACTAAGGGCCACGTTCGTGTGTATGAAAAGAAAGAACCTACGGAGGAGAACTACAAGAAACTCCTTAGGATTGTTAAGGGCATTGCAGAAGATCTGGAAGATATCCTCTATCGTCAGAATATCGAATCCTACCGTGTGGCTGGTCATGAGGTAGATGTCCGCAGACAGAAGATTATTCAGACTATTCCCACGGATGATAAAGCGAGGGACAATCTTGTGGCAGTTCGTGTGGCTGACGGTTATACGGAGGGCGATAAGATCCTCAGACCTGAGAGAATTAAGATCTTCAAGTATGAAGAGAATTCTAAAAGCACTACCGAAAACTAAAAATTTAGCATAGAAACGAAAGGAGTAAATATCATGAGTAAAGTATTTGGTATTGACCTTGGTACAACTTATTCGTGCATTGCATACATTGATGAGAATGGCAAGCCTGTTGTTCTCAAAAACGCAGAGGGTGACCTTACTACCCCTTCGGCTGTATTCTTTGAAACACAGACCGATGTTACCGTTGGTTCTGCCGCAAAAGAAAGTGCAAAGATGTATCCCGAGCAGGTTGTAACTTTCATTAAGCGTAGCATTGGGCAGTCTGGATTCAGCTTGAATCTCAACGGCATTGATATGAAGCCCGAAGAAATTTCTTCCTACATTCTTAAAAAAGTTGTTAAGGATGCAGAAGATTCTCTCCGTATGGAAGGTAACCATTGAGCATACACCTACAGGTAAATACTTTGCAGTTTTAAACGTGGACTTTGAACCACAGCCAATGAGTAATAAAGGTGGTAAGATTGGCATTGATGTGGGTATTAAAGAGTTCTATTCCGACAGTAACGGAAATGTAATATACAACCCTAAATACCTTGAAAAATCAATGCGTAAGCTCATGCGTGAACAACGGAAATTGTCACGCAAAGAAAAAGGTTCAACCAATCGCAATAAACAGCGTGTTAAGGTTGCCTTAGTCCATGAAAAGATTACGAATCAGAGAAACGATTTTTTACAAAAACAATCCACTATACTGATACGTGAAAACCAAACGATCTGCATAGAGGATTTAAAAGTAAAAAATATGATGCGTAATCACAAATTAGCACAGCATATAGGTTCTGCATCGTGGTCTAAGTTTTTTGATATGTTGTCCTATAAATCTGTTTGGTATGGGAATGACATTGTAAAAGTGCCTACAATGTACCCAAGCAGCCAAACATGTTCCTGTTGTGGATTTAAAAATCCACTTGTAAAGAATCTTGCAATCCGTAAATGGGAGTGTCCGGAGTGCCATACAAAGCATGCTAGGGATACCAACGCAAGTATCAACATACTGAATAAAGGACTACAAATGCAGTCAGCATAGTCAACATAAAACAATAGAACATATGAACTGCACCGTAGGGCATACGGGAACAGTATAATCTAGCTTGTGGACACTGTGTAAGACATTGAGATACCGAATGGTATCAGCCAATGCAGTAGTGGTTGAAGCAAGAATCCCCCTGCTTTAGCTGTGGGGAGTGTCAAACAGTGTGGAACACATTACAGGGATAAATAAAGAAGGAAAACTATTATCGCTAGTTTTCTTTAGAGGGGAACTAAAAGGACATCAAAATAGAAGGAATTATTACAGGGTGCTATTAATAGCACCCTGTTTTATGCTACAATAAAAAAGAAAAATTGGCGTGAAATGAAATGCGTAATGATTGAAAAAATACTAAGCTTTTAGTATAATTAAACTGTAATAAATAATAAAAAAGGAGAAAAAAAGATGAAAAGAATAGTGTTTTTTAATCTAAAAGGTGGCGTTGGCAAAAGTGCCACCAGTACAGCCATCAGTCATATGATGGCGAAAGTTTTTGGAAAAAGAGTTCTCTTAGTGGACATTGATCCACAGGGAAATTCTTCAAGTATTTTCTCAGAGACAGACTATTTTAAGCTTTTGACAGGGCAAATGGAGCAGAGGGTATCTATCCAGGAATTATTATTGGATTCCGAGATGGATCCGCATGAAGGGATTCTAAAAACCAAATATGAAAATTTGGATGTAATCCCGGCTTATTTAAGTCTTGCTGAGGCGGAAGAAACTATTAAAGCGGATAAAATACTGCCACAGCAGTTTAAATTAAAAAATCAGTTGGACAAGATAGATGAAGAATACGACTATTGTATCATAGATTGTAGCCCTTCATTATCCATCTTAAATGTTAATGCGTTAGTAGCTGCGGATGAAGTCTATATCCCTATGGGAGTAGATGCCGGTTCAATTATGGGGGCGAGATCGGTGAAAAACCTCGTCCGCATGGTGAGAAGTTACCATCCTAGATTGCGTATCATGGGAGCGTTCTTCACTCGGTATCAGCAGGGAAAAGAAGTGTCAAAACAGGCTGTGAATATCTTTAAGGGGATTATGCAGGATATTGAGTTAATTCCTATTACGATTAGGAACAATAAATTGGTTGAAGAAAGTTCCTGGCTTCAACAGCCGTTGTTGGAGTTAGATGAAAAAAGAACAGGGACGGCTACGGTAGACTACCTGTTTCTGACAAAGTATATCTTAGATGTAGATAAAGCTGAGTGTACCAAAAAATATTTTGAGTATGTTGAGGCTGAAAAAGAATTAAACAGAATGAAGACGCTTAAAAGCAAAAAAAATAGTAGCAAAATCAATGAAGAACAGTTAAAGGAATTGAAAAGCTTGAAAAAGAAGTATGAGGGGAAAAAACTTAAAGATTTCATTGATTATTTTGGGGAGGAAATGTAATGGGAAAATTCAAAGACTTTATGGGCGGAACAGGAGCAGGACTCCTGAATGAGGCATCAAAAAATTTGGCGAAAAAGAATATGGAGATTACATATATTCCAAGGGCCGAGATTTACAAAAATCCGAAAAATGAATACTCTATTTCGGACATAGAAAATTTAGCAGATCTCATTTATGTAATGGGATTACGTGAACCGTTAGGGGTTAAGCCAGAAGGTTCAGGATATAAATTAATCGAAGGTGAGCGACGTTTAACTGCAATTGATAAGCTGATTACGGACGGAAAATGGGAAGGAGACATCCCATGTATTATCAGAGAAAAAGAACTGAAGGTTAATGTTGATGTCCTTTCGGATGAAGAAAAAGAAATACTGGAAATTGCCGGTACGAATGCCGGACAGAGAAAATATTCAGAAGCAGATTATCTATTTGAAGTAGAAAAATTAGAGCCAATTTATAAAAAGTTAAAAGCCTCTGGAATTGGTGAATTTACTTATGAGTCAGATACAGGAGAAAAAATAACGCAATCGTTGACTGGAAAAAAGAGTCGAGAGTTACTGGCTGAAAGACTGAATGTGTCACCAGCCCAGGTAGGGAAAATTTCTAAAGTAGCAAATAGCGGAACGGAAGAATTAAAAGAAGCAGTAAAAGATGGAACCGCCAATATTGCAGTAGCTGCAGAAATTGCATCGATGGAAAAAGAAGATCAGAAGCGTCTGATAGAACAACATCAAAAAGAAAATGGAAAGGCAATCAGTAAGAAAGACGTTGAAGCTTTTAAGAATGGTAAGTCTTTAGAAAGTAATATCTATACTTATATATTGGATGATAAAGAATTTATGAAATTAACTAAAAAAATTCGAAAGTCACTGAAATCAGAGCCTAAGACCATGGGGCAGGAAGAATATATGGACGTATTAAAAAAGATAAGATCATTAGAAAAACTGTTTTCGTAAATTCTACAACGGAGAATGGAAGGGTGCTATTAATAGCACCCTTGGATATGGGGGAGTTTTTTATGAAAAAAGTTGTAAAAGTAAAAGCACCGAAAGAAGTTGCTGAAGCTTATAAAATGATTAAGAAAAAGATTGATTATCCTGTATTATTGCAGGATAAATGGGCTTTTGAAGATTTCCTGCAGTTGAAAGAAAAAATTGATATCATGCTTACGATAGAATCCTTTTCAGCTCCAGGATATATTAAAAGAGATGATAGCATTACTGTTTATGTTGAAGAAGCACTTTTGGATCAGTTAAAAGAAAGAGCGGAAGAACTTGGAGTTAAAAGGAACACTGTAATGATCCAGGCAATTAAAAATTATTGTACCTATCATGGAAAAGAGATAGGCATTAAATTTGATTGGTCATTTTGAATTGTATACACAATTCTAATATGGGAAGCAATCCAGGTGTGATATGAAGAGAAAATAGAAGGTAGAATGACCTTCAAAAATAAATTGTGTCTGAATTGTATTGAATCTATTATGACAAATAGTTATTTGTCGTATAGATTGGAAAATAAAAATATGGGGAAAAGGTACGAAAGAGTATGGTATATGGCTATGCAAGAGTTTCTACACGTGAACAGAATCCAGACCGGGAGATTATTGCAATCAACCGGTTTTGTGACAGCAGAGGTATGGCGAAGGTTAAAGTATATGTAGACAAAGTTACTGGAAAAAGTATAAAAAGGCCAGAATACCAGAAGATAAGACGAAAGATAAAAGCCGGAGATTCGCTGATTATTCCTGAAATGGATCGACTGGGTAGAAAAAAAAAGATATTTTAGCGGAACTTGCTTTTTATGAGAAAAAGAAAGTAAGGGTACTGATTTTGGAAATTCCAACTACGTTGATCGATTATGAGTTACTCGATAACCGGATGGCAGAATTTATGATGGGTATGGTTAATAATCTGCTACTAGAAGTATTTGCAGCTTGTGCCGAGTTTGAGATGGAGAAACGTGAGAAGAGGCAGAGGGAAGGATACGAAGCCCTGAAAGCAAGAGGAGAATGGGGTAAGCTGGGAAGACCAGTCAAAATGACTCAGGCAGAATTTCTGAATAAGTGGGATCAGAAGGGAAAGAATGTAACGGATAAGGAATTTGCAGAAAGTCTTAATATATCAAAAGGAACGCTGCAGAGCTATAAAAAGAAATATTTGAAAGGGAAAAAATGAATATATGGCATTAATTGATAATGAAAAATTATATGAAAATATAGAAAAAAAATTAGAACTGATAAAAGCTGCAAAAGAGCAGCCAGTAATTATGAAGCCATTTATTAAGGATTTTGCTTATCGCTTTTGCTGGTCCAGTAATGCTTTGGAAGGAAACACGCTGTCTCTTGATGAAACAATCTGTTTGATTGATTATGATGAAGTAAGATCGGGTCATACATACACGGAATATCAGGAAGCGAAAAATTTGTATAAAGCAATTAAAAAGGAAATGCTTCCATTGCAAAAAAGAGAGATTACAGAAGCTTGGATCAAAGAAGCAAATGGGGAAATTATAGAAACGGATGGAAACTATAGAACGGGATCGGTATATATAGGGAATTTAGTAGAAGCTGTTTACTATCCACCAAATGCAGATAACGTTCCAGAATTGATGGATACGTTTTTGAAAAGTGCTAATTTTGAAGGAACTTCAGTAAAAGAAAGTTTAGAAAAGATAGCATTGACTCATATTCAATTTGAACGGATTCATCCTTTCAAAGATGGGAATGGAAGGGTTGGACGTATGATTTTGAATCAGCAGTTGATTAATAATGGGTTACTCCCTGTTACATTTAGTGCTAAAGGAAAATATAGGCAGGCATTCCGGATTTATGATAGAAATAAAGATACATCCAGTATTGTGCATATTATAGGAAAAGCTCAGGAAGAAGCTATTAGTAGAATTACACAGTTGGATATTTCCCTAAAAAAGAGCTTAGATATTAATAAGGGAGAACAATTTGAGTGGTGAACACTCTTGACATTTAAGCAAAATTAAATGGTAGAGCCACTGTCGAAATAGAAAGCGTTAAAAATATCGACACACCTGATTGCGAAAATAATGATGGAATAACAGAAGCACTGGAAGAACTTGATGAATTAAAAAAGACATTAAACAGAATCAGAATCTAAAAGGAGGAAAAGTAATGAAATTGACAGAAGAGACTTATGTAAAACTGGCAGAAAAAGTTATCAATGAATTATCCAGAAGTAAAAAGATCGTGAGAGGAA
>OHAP01001668.1_pt1 | contig 13602 bp, 9 predicted proteins | sample 1577171 | NCBI WGS metagenome assembly OHAP01 (sample SAMEA3541489, study PRJEB24748) | human gut metagenome | biome: human gut; feature: human-associated habitat; material: faeces | place: China | collected 2012 | reverse complement strand
AAAATTACAAAAGACAATGAGAACAATGTTAGTAAATACATATTGGTGGTGGCGCACGTTCATCACTCCCGCAAGCATCATCACAACCACCGGATTCAGTTTTGTCTTACGAAGCAGTAACAGACAGATTCCGAAGATCACCACCATAGACCATTTTGTCGCCGCAAACTGCACAATTCCATCTGTCCAGAATGCAGTGTGCAGAATTGCGATTCCTGCGGATGCGATCAGTGCGACAACTGCCGGTCTTAAGGATTCCAGCACGCTCTGGAACATTTTCATTTTCTTATATCTTAAATAAAACCATGCGATCAAAGTTACGATAATACAAGACGGCAGAATGCACCCACAAGTCGCCGCAATCGATCCCGGCACTCCTGAGATCTTGCTGCCGACAAATGTTGCCGCATTGATCGCAATTGGCCCAGGTGTCATCTGGGAAATCGTGATCAAATCTGTGAATTCTGTCATCGTAAGCCAGTCGTGCTGCGACACTACCTGTTCTTGAATCAGAGGCATCGCCGCATAACCGCCGCCAAAGCTGAACATCCCAACCTGTAAAAAACTAAAAAAAAGCTGCAGATATATCATTTGCCTGCTCCTTTCCTGTTCATACATGTGCGTAAAACACCCAGCGATCCACATATGATCACGATATACACAACATTTACCTCAAATACACAGGACGCCACAAATGCCCCTGCCATGATCAGCAGTGAGATTCCGTCCTTTTCCTTTACTACACCTGCTCCCATCTCATACGTCACGGATGCAATCACGGCTCCGACGCCTGCCTGCATTCCTTCGAGCATCTGGCTCACGAAAAAATTATCCCGGAACGCCTGATAGCAGACCGAAATCACAGAGATAATCAGAAACGGCGGAATAATCGTTCCAATAATCGAAACCAGCACACCAATCATCCCCGCCAGTTTATACCCGACAACAATCGCCCCATTCACCGCAATCGGCCCCGGCGATGACTGCGCAATCGCCACCAGATCGAGCATCTCATTCTCCTCTATCCAGTGGTACTCATCCACAAATTTCTTCTTCATCAGCGTCACAATCACATAACCGCCGCCGAACGTAAATGCACTCAGATACAGCGTGGAAAGGAACAGCTTCTGCAGTACCTTACGTTTTGACTCCATTCTTTTCACCTCGTTTTTTCCGATCTGTCTCCCGTTGTTTTTATATAATGAAAAAATCCCGGTTTCCCGGGATCTTTCATAGTAAGCTGATGACGGGAATCGAACCCGTGACCTCCGCCTTACCAAGGCGACGCTCTACCGACTGAGCCACATCAGCATTCGCAAGTTGTTTTGTTTTTTTGTTAGCTCCTTGCTACATTTGGTATTCTATCAAAACTATAGTGAATTGTCAACAGTTTTTTCTACAAATTTGAAAATTTTTATTTGTTCACAGATTTTCCTGCACTTTTGACAATTCACCGTAATTTTTTCGGTTGTTTTCCCATCTCACGAACAGACCTCCCGCACTTTACTGCGGATTCTCTGCAGTGCATTGTCGATTGCCTTCGGCTGCTTTCCAAGTTTTTCTGCAATCTGCGTATAATCGTACCCTTTCAGATACAATTCCAGCACCTGGTACTCAAATTTGCTGAGCCGTTCTTTGATCCGCTCATGCATGCCGATTACGTTTTCCCGGCTGATCATAATCTCCTCCGGTGTCTCCTCGTCCACCAGGCGCAGCTCTTGCTCGGAAACCGGTTCGCTTAACGAGACGAAGCTGTTCAGCGGCTGATGCTTCTGGCGCTGGGACGATGCCACTGCAGAATACATCTGACGGTCGATGCACAGGCCGGCGAAGGTGGCAAACGATGCCTCCTTCCCCGGTTTGTAGTCACGCACTGCCTTAAAAAGTCCGAGCATGCCCTCCTGGATCAGATCCTCGTGATCTCCGCCCACCAGGTACAGCGCCCTCGCCCTGGTCCGCACCAGCGATTTGTATTTGTCGATCAGATAATCGGTAATCTCGCGTTCTCCTGCCCGCAGACGCGCAATCAGCTCCTCATCCGTACAGGTATCGTAATCTTTCACCATCATATCTCTTGTATCCTTCATCTTTCTTCCGCCGGAGCGTAATGTGATTTTCCGCAATTTCTAGCAGCTTCTCTGTCTTACAATCTCATAAGCGAGCACGCCGGCTGCCACGGAAGCGTTCAGAGAGTCGATATCGCCTTTCATCGGAATTGTGGCTGTGAAGTCGCAGTTTTCTCTCACCAGACGGCTGACACCCTCTCCCTCATTTCCGATTACAAGGCCGATCGGTCCTTTGAGGTCGAGATCATACATTCTCTGTCCGTTCATGTCCGCGCATACAAACCAGATGCCCTTTTCCTTCAGCATTTCCATGGTCTGCACCAGATTCGTCACCTTTGCCACCGGTGTGTAATTTAATGCACCTGCCGACGTTTTGGCAACGGTTGCTGTCAGGCCGACTGCGCGGTGCTTCGGCACGATGACACCATGTGCGCCTGCCAGGTTTGCGGTACGGATGATCGCACCGAGGTTATGCGGATCCTCAATGCCGTCCAGCAGAAGGATAAATGGCGGCTCTCCTTTCTCCTCTGCGCGCGCGAGGATGTCCTCAACGGTTGCATAACTGTAGGAAGCCACCTGTGCAATGACACCCTGATGCTTTCCGGTGGTGGACAGCTCGTCAAGACGTTCTTTTTCTACATAATTGATGATGGTATCGTGTTTTTTCGCCTCACGGATGATCGTGCGGATCGGGCCGTCCTGGCTGCTTGCAAGGACGAACAGCTTGTCCACGGTCTTGCCGGAGCGGAACGCCTCGATGACAGCGTTTCTTCCCTCTACCATGCCGCCTGTAAACTCCTCATCCGCCTGCTGTACTTCCTGTTTTCTGTCTCTGTCACGGTAATCTCGTTTCCCCTTAAAGTCACGTTTTTTTCCGTCTCTTCTCTCAAAGTTTCTCTTGTCGTTTCTGTTGTTTTCTCTCATATCATTCCTGTTCCGCGGTCCCAAAAGCAGTGGGAACTTTTGCTTTTTCCAAAGCCGCACTGCCCTGCCGCTTCTTTTTTATTTTCTGAATCTTATCTGCTCTCACACTTCGCCAAGTCCTGCCCGGATCAGGTCGATCATCCGCTTGTAATCCCCTTTCAGGTACAGATACCCCATCACGGCCTCAAACCCGGTTGCCCGGCGGTAGTCGATCGTGGACGCATTTTTTGCCTTGGTATAGGATTTCGCATTTCTGCCTCTTTTATAAATCTGTTTTTCCTCTTCGGTAAACAGCGGCTCCAGAATTTCAATCATCGCCGACTGTTTCTCCGCCTTTACAAGCCCTGCCGCATGGCGGTGCAGCTTGTTGACCTGCATATTTGCTTTCCGCACCAGAATCGTGCGGATGACGATCTCATACGCAGCATCCCCGATGTAGGCCAGCGTAAGCGGCGAATACATGCGGATGTCATGCTGTTCCAGTCCGAATACCTCCGAAAGATAATCCTTCTCCCCGAAAACCGCCTCTGGAAAAAGCTCCTCGTTTTCTGTCTCTTTGCCCACTTCCGTCACTTCTGTTCTGTCCTTTCTTTTTTCCTCATCTGACGCAGCTCGCCCTCCAGCTCGAGCACACGGTTCGTAAGCTCCGTATTCTCCTGCTGCAGTACTTTGATATCCTCGAAAATCGGGTCCGGCAGATGAATGTGATCCATGCTTTTTCTCGGAATCCGCACATCATTCTGCTTCACAATGTGCCCCGGCACGCCGACGACGGTACAGTTCGGCGGAACCTCCTCGATCACAACCGATCCGGCTCCGATTTTGGAGTTTTCCCCGATCGTAAACGATCCGATGATCTTCGCACCGGCGCTGACCATAACATTGTCCTTCAGCGTCGGATGACGTTTCCCGGTCTCCTTACCATTACCGCCAAGCGTCACGCCCTGATACAGCGTCACGTTGTCTCCGATAATGGCTGTTTCTCCGATAATCACACCAGAACCATGATCAATAAACAATCCCTTTCCGATCGTCGCACCCGGATGGATTTCGATACCGGTTTTTCTCGCTGCCCGCTGTGAAATCCACCTGGCCAGAAAGTAATGGCCTTTCAGATATAGCTTGTGCGCCCGTCTGTACTTCAGCATAACACGAAATGAAGGATACAGCAAGACTTCCATGGGAGAATGTATCGCCGGATCCCGCTCCTGAATCACCTGAAATTCCTCTTTAAAATACGCGAAAAAACTCATCTTTCCTCTCCTTGCCTCCTGCCAGGACTTTTTCAGATTTTTATTTCTTACCACCTTTTTTGCCCGAAGGGCAATATTCAAAAACGGAGCTGTTTCATCTCCGATAAAGACGAAATAGCTCCGTGGTTCCACTTTACTTTAAGGGCACACCTGCCCTCTTCTTTTCTTCTGCATAACGTGCAGGACCCGTGCCGGACTACCCACTTTTTCCGCTTCACCCGGCCAGCTTCCGGACGCACTTCAAAAACCCTCGTTTCAGGCAGCTTCCAGCCCCATTTGTCTGCCATTCTCTGTGAAACAATTCTGATTTTCTACTTTTTCCGTTCCAAGCCTTTTTCTGTTTCCGTTTGTTCTAGTTTATGCAAATTTTTCTCGTTTGTCAAGCAAATTTCCGCCGGATCCACTTGCTGATTTCGACCGCCGGAATGACAAGCAGTCCAAGGCCGATCGCCACATCATATTCCAACGCGCTGATCCGCTCAAAACCGAACGCACTCGACAGTGCCGGGATGTAAATGACGGCGGATGTGAGGACAAATGAGAGTGCCATCGCGCCCCACAGATACTTGTTCTGATGCTTCATATGGAAAATAGAACCTTTCCGTGATCTCATATTGAAGGAATGGAAAATTTCCACCATAGAGAGTGTCAGAAACGCCATCGACATGCCGTCCGGGCTGTTGACGATTTCCCAGCGGCCGGCTTCCAGATAGTGGCCGATGAAGTAGGACGCCAGCGTCAGCACCGTAATCACGATGCCCTGAAACGCAACATCAAAGCCGAGGCCGTCCGCAAAAATACCGTCATCCGCATTTCTCGGCGGGCGTTTCATGATGTCTGCCTCACCGTCCTCCATACCGAGCGCCAGCGCCGGGAAGCAGTCCGTAATCAGGTTGATCCAGAGCAGATGCACCGGATTTAAAATCGTAAAGCCCATCAGCGTCGCGCAGAAAATCGACAGCACCTCGGCAAGGTTCGATGCCAGAAGGAACTGAATTGCCTTACGGATATTATCGTAGATTCGTCTTCCTTCCTCAACCGCTACGATGATCGTCGCAAAGTTGTCGTCCGCGAGCACCATATCTGCCACGTTTTTCGTCACATCCGTTCCCGTGATGCCCATTCCGATGCCGATATCCGCACGCTTGATCGACGGCGCATCGTTGACTCCGTCTCCTGTCATCGCGGTGATTCTGCCTTTCCGCTTCCACGCATCGACAATCCGCACTTTATGCTCCGGCTGAACGCGTGCGTAAACAGCATATTCCTCGATTCTCCGGTCAAGCTCCTCATCGCTTAACTGGTCAATCTCGGCTCCCGTTACCGCTTTCCAGCCCGCCTCCAGAATACCCAGCTCTTTTGCAATAGCAACCGCTGTGTCTTTGTGGTCACCCGTAATCATCACCGGACGGATGCCTGCCCCGCGGCATTCCCGGATCGCATCGACTACTTCCGGCCGCACCGGATCAATCATACCGCAAAGTCCTAAAAAGCAGAGATCCTGCTCCAGAAAGTCCGGCTCCTGGGAGGACGGCATCTGGTTCCACGCTCTTCCTGCTGCCGCCAGCACGCGGAGTGCCTGGTCTGCCATCGCCTTGTTCTGCGACAGGATTTCCTGCCGGAATGCTTCTGTCATCGGCTGTTTTCTGCCGTCACGCCAAACGGAGGTACACCGCTTCAGAATCTCATCCGGTGCGCCTTTTGTGCAGGAAAAATACGTTCCGTCGTTTGCGCGGTGGATCGTTGTCATGCGTTTCCGCATCGAATCAAACGGCGCTTCCCCGACACGCGGATACTGGACGGACAGGCTCTTCTTCGGGCATCCCTCTTTCTGCGCATCGTTGACCAACGCACATTCCGTCGGTTCTCCGACTGCCTCGCCGTTTTCGTCCGGCTCCGCATCGGAGCAGAGTGCCATGACGGATACGAGACGTTTTATATCACTTCCCTCATGTTTTACCACGGTCATCTTATTCTGGGTCAGCGTTCCTGTCTTATCCGAGCAGATCACCTGCGTACAGCCGAGCGTCTCGACAGCCGTCAGTTTCCGGATCACCGCATTCCGCTTTGACATTTTGGTCACACCGATGGAAAGCACGATTGTGACAACTGCTGCAAGTCCTTCCGGAATTGCCGCTACGGCAAGGCTGACGGCTACCATAAAGGTATTTAAGATGTTCTGCGGCGTCACGCCCTCTTTTAAAATGCCGACAACGAAAATCACGGCACAGATGGCGAGCACCATCACGCTTAAGATTTTGCTGAGCTGGTTCAGCCGCTTCTGCAGCGGTGTGCTCTCATCCGCCGACTGCGTCAGAACATGGGCGATTTTTCCCATCTCGGTTTTCATACCCGTTCCGGTGATAACAGCGCGGCCGCGGCCATAGACAACGGTGCTTCCCATATAGACCATGTTTTTCCGGTCCCCGAGCGGAACCTCGCTGGCTGCGCCGGCGTTCAGAACATCCGCTGTTTTATTGACCGGGACAGATTCTCCGGTCAGCGCTGCTTCCTCGATTTTCATGCTGGCGCTCTCTAAAATACGGCCATCCGCCGGAACAGCATCGCCCGCTTCGAGAATTACAATATCACCGGGTACGAGCTCCTCGCTCTTTTTCACTTCCATTTTCCCGCCGCGCATCACCTTCGACGTGGCTGCCGCGATCTCCTGCAGAGCTTCAATCGCTTTCTCTGCCTTGCTCTCCTGCAGAACACCGAGCACCGCATTAATGATGACAACGGTGAGAATAATGACCACATCAGCGTACGATTCGCCTTCATACGCCGATGTGATGCCGGAAATCAGCGCTGCGGCGAGCAGGATCAGGATCATCGGGTCTTTCAGCTCTTCGAAAAACCGCTGCAGATTGCTCTTCTTTTTTCCCGCCGCCAGCCGGTTCGGTCCGTGTTCGGAAAGCCGCCGCGCAGCTTCCGCCTCGGAAAGTCCCTGCTCCGTTGTCTGTAACTCATCAAGAATCTTCGAACTTTTTTCCAGATACTCTTTCATTTCCATCCGTCCTTTCTTCTGAAAACGCTTTTTTGCGTTCCTATGATAAGTTCCCACTGGTACACCGGTCTCTTTCTATATAGAAAAAGACCTATCCGCACCATATTTGTTGATACAGATAAGTCTTGTCATTTCATACAAAGCCAGAAGAAATGCTTTTTCTTCGGTTGTTGGCCTTATAGCGTCACGTATGCCGCCGACTACTCCCTTATTCTTCTTCCAGTCTACCACATCTTCCGGCCTTGTGCAATCGCATTTCTCTTTTATTCTTCTGCGTTCTTTGCGCATCCTGGGCAGCCGCTGCATCCGCCTGCGATCCGGTCGTCCGGCATCAGGTCGAGTGCCTTGGAAATGCAGCAGATCGCCTGTGCGGAAATTCCCTCTTTCTTTCCGGTAAAGCCAAGTCCTTCCTCGGTCGTTGCCTTGATATTGACCTGATCCTCTTCGAGATGAAGCGCCTCCGCCACATTTTTCACCATCGTGTCGATGTATGGCAGGAGCTTCGGCTTCTGTGCAATAACGGTTGCATCGATATTTTCAATCAGATACATCCGCTCCTCGAGCATCTCACCCACTTTTTTCAGCAGTTCGATGCTGTCTGCGCCCTCATACGCCGGATCATTGTCCGGAAAATGGCGTCCGATGTCCCGCAGTGCTGCAGCGCCGAGAAGCGCATCCATAATGGCATGGACCAGCACATCTGCATCGGAATGTCCCAGAAGGCCATATTCATACGGGATTTCCACACCGCCCAGAATCAGTTTCCGGTTTTCCACCAGTTTATGCACATCGTAACCCATTCCTACTCGCATTGTTCGTTCCTCCGCTTCGTTACTTTCTAGTTAAATCCATACAGCTTCTGCGCTACCTTGTAAGCATAGACTGCAATTTTCTGTCCCGGTTTTGATTTGCTGCTCATAACAGTTCCGAAAATGCCGTGGCGGATGCGGAAGTAATCGGCTGCATCCTCCTGCTTCAGGTATCTCCACAGATCGTTCTTTTTCTCGAGATTTTCTTCCGTTCCGGAGCGCATCATCATCACGGAAGAAACCGTCATAATAATGGTCAGATAGCTGATCATATATTTCCGCAGGTACTTCGACAGCCCTTTCTGTTCACCAAGGTAATCGATCATCAGCTTGTTGACACGGATCTGCTGGTCAATTCTGCCGATCATGACTTTCTCGTTAACCGACTGGTCGGCTCTTCCAATAAAGTAGCGGTAGAAATTGACATCGAGATAATACATCGTTTTGACGTACGGAAGCGGAATAAACGCAACCAGATTATCCACATAGAAGGTGTGCTCCGGTAGCTTCATGCCGCACTCTCTTAAAAGAGAAGTCCGGTAAATCAGCGAATGCATCAGCAGATAATGTGTTTTGCCGAGAGCTTTCGCCTCATCCCATCCGAAAAAGCGGCCTTCCGGCAGCGATTTCGCATAGCGCATCACACGTTTTCTCTTGGCGCCCTCTTTTTCATACACATAGTTACTGATCAGAAGGTCGAGTGTTTTCGGTCCGCGTACGACTTCTGCCAGAACATTTAAAATCTTCTGGTATGCCTCTGGGTTTACCCAGTCATCACTGTCCACAACTTTAAAGTACAGACCCGTCGCATTTTCCACACCCGTGTTGACTGCTCCGCCGTGGCCCTTGTTTTCCTGATGAATCGCTTTTACAATCGTCGGATATTTTTCCTGATAGCGGTCTGCAATCTCTGTGGTTCCGTCCTTGGAACCATCGTCCACGATCAGAATTTCTACTTCTTCTCCGCCGACCAGCAGCGAATCGATACATTTCTCCATATATGCTTCTGAATTATAGCATGGTACTGCAATTGATAAAATCTTCATCTTTTTTTCTCCCTGCTCTTTTTTGCTCTTCTGCCGTTTCAGGCACGTTCCAGATCTGTATATTTTGCGTATTCCGCAAACGCAGACGGAATGGCATATCTTTCAGCCGCGGTTTTCGCATCCGCAAAAATCAATCCGGCTTTTTCTTCCCCTTCCTGCTCCACATCGTTTCCTGCAATTTTAATGGCGTATCCTGTGATATGCCACTCGACATGGGAAAAAATGTGCTTGTACGGCGGCAATGCCTGAATATGAAGCGGCGTCACGCCGAATTTTTCTGCCTCTTCAAGTGCTTCCTGTTCGGAGAGCACGCCATCGAAGTTCGGGAACTCGTAAAGTCCCGCCAGAAGTCCTTTTTTCGGCCGTTTCCGCACTGCTGTGTGCGCACCGTCCAGAAATAACAGAACGGTTCTGTCTTCGATTCTGCGCGGCTTTGCGCTCTTTTTAAACGGATATTCCGTCCAGGTCTGATGCCGTCCCGCCAGACACTGGTCAAAAAGCGGACAGACTTCACATTTTGGTGCTCCGTTCGGCAGACAGACCATTGCGCCGAGATCCATCATCGCCTGATTGAAGGCTCCCGGATCTTCTGCCGGCATGATTTCGGTCAATTCCGCTTCCACGCGGTTTTTCACGGACTGCTTTAAAATGTCCTCACCGTCCTCCCGGAGGCGTGCCATCACACGAAGCACATTTCCGTCCACCGCCGGCACCGGAATGCAAAACGCGATCGATGCAACGGCTCCCGCTGTGTAATTTCCAATTCCCGGAAGTCCTTTTAAGGCTTCGTAATCTGCCGGAAATACACCGTCATACACTTCCATAATTTTCTGTGCGGCCTTCTGCATATTCCGCACACGGTTATAGTAACCAAGGCCTTCCCAGAGCTTCAAAAGCTTTTCCTCGGGACAGACCGCAAGTGCTGCGACATTGGGCAGTTCACGCATAAACCGCTCATAAAACGGCTTGACCGCCTCCACCCTCGTCTGCTGGAGCATAATCTCGGAAACCCAGATTTCATACGGGTTCTTTTTTTCTCTCCACGGCAGCACTCTTTTATTTTCGCCATACCATTTCAATAATGGCTTTGTGATTGTGTCCTGCATAGTAATCTCCTGTTAATATATCATTCTTATTTTGCCACATTTTCCTCCAAAATGCAAAATAAACATTGCGCTCTCACGTGTTTTTGATTAAAATTAATAAATACTTTAAAAGAATAACCAAAACCCTTAAGATATGGAGGAAAAACTCTTGATCGACAGTATTATTTTTGATGTGGACGGCACCCTGTGGGACTCCACAGACGTTGTTGCCGACGCATGGAATCAGATTATGGAAAAAGAAACTGATATGACACCAAACCTCACCGGAGCCGTGTTAAAAGGCCTGTTCGGCCGCCTGCTCCCGGATATCGCCGCCGTCATTTTCCACGAATATCCAAAGAAGCGCCAGTTAGAACTGATCGAGGCATGCTGTGCCAAAGAGCATGAGGCACTTCTTGCGACACCGGCTCCTGTTTATCCGGGACTTGTCGATGCACTTTCTATTCTTTCCAGACATTACCCGCTTTATATCGTAAGCAACTGCCAGGCGGGCTATATCGAAGTTTTTCTGGAAGCCACAGGCCTCGGTCACTATTTCAAAGGCCATCTCTGTCCTGGCGATACCGGAAAGGCAAAGGCAGACAACATCCGTACAATCATCGAACAGAACCATCTGCAGCACGCGGTCTATGTCGGCGATACCGACGGCGACTACAAGGCGACACACGAGGCCGGAATCCCGTTTGTCCATGCCGCATACGGTTTTGGTCAGACCGAAAACCCGGACTACACCATCACTTCCCCGATGGATCTTGTCACACTGTTCGTACCGGAAAATTAATTTTTAACAGTTTCTTTCTCATAAAAAATACGCATTCCTGTTTTGATAACGGAATGCGTATTTTTTATGTTCTATTTCTTCTTTTCTCAGCTCTCGCCCTTACCTGGATAATCATCGTCACCCGTATGGTCTCCCTGATCCGGTGCGCTCGGTTCCGGTGTCGACGGGGTCTCGGTCGGTGCTACGGTCGGCTCCGGCGTAGACGGGACCTCGGTCGGTGCTGCGGTCGGTTCCGGCGTAGACGGGGTCGATGGAGTTGATGGGGTTGATGGAGTTGATGGGGTTGATGGAGTTGACGGCGTGTAATCATCGTACGTGTAGGATGGCGTTCTCGTCGGCGTTACTGTCGTGGTATTCGTCGTATCATCGACATTTTCGTCATCTGCTTCCGGTGCCTGTGTCACAGTAAGCGTATCTTCACTTACCTCATAAGCTTCGGAATAATAAACGATAACCGGTGTTCCGTCATCGACATTGTCATATAATGCCTGTGCCACTGCAGTCGGAAGTGCAACAGATCCTGTCGTCGATCCTGCAGTCAGATACAGGTTTCCGCCGAAACTGCTTCTCCAGGAAGCATCGTAGAAACCGATCTCTCCGTTGAACGGAATCCAGGAATCCACATCTCTTTCCCAGGAATAGCTGCCGTCTGCCTGAAGCTCTCCGTGCAGTTTTTTCTGGCTTTCTTTTGCTGCGGTTGTGTAGATACCCGGCTTCGTGTAGCTGCTCTGCTCCATCAGACCGGTTACACAGTCACCGTCGACAACCAGATTTCCATCTTTGTAGAGCCAGATATGCTGACGGCTGGCATCAACCTCAACATACGTCTTGCCGAAACCGTTGTTCTCTGTGGAAGCAGCAAACTCTCTCTGCGCATACTGCGGCTCTCTTGCATCTGCTGCGTGAGCATCTACTTCTTCTGCGATCTTTGCAATCTCCTGCTCCTGATCCACTTTCCATCCGTAGCCTTCCTGGCTGATGGTCACGCCGCCTTCGATACCGGTTGCCGGGAAGGTGTGATCCTTGCCATCGGTATCAATCGCTGCCGCAAGATTTGCCACATATTCTTTTACTCTTTCATTCCACTGGTTTTCATCTTTGGAATAATTTCCATCCGCATCGACTGCCAGCCAGTCTTTCATGGTATTTCCGTCAAGAACCTGTGTTGTTCCATCCGGCATACTGTATGTGATGCTTGCGCGTACCAGTTCATTTAACTGATCCTTCTGTGCATTCAGTGTTTCGTCATCTGCTGTTACCAAGGTTCCGTCGTAAACGCCTGCTTTTTCAAGATCCACTTCGGTATCCGCATTGATCAGCGCGTTTTCGATGCACTGTTTTGCAAGGGTAAGATCCATTCCCTCACCCATAACAGCATCCACAATCTCAAACTCATTGTTCTGGAAGGTGATGTAGGCGCTGGCCGGTGCATTCTCACCGTCTGCGGACTGGAATTCGTCAAATCCATCAATCACCGCATCCAGTTTTTCCTGACTGTACTGCATGGTGACCTGGGAATCTTTCTCTTTTCCGCCATTTCCCAGGAACCAGAGGAAACTGTTCTGTTTCTTTAACACGCTCTCCACGCTGCCGTCTCCGGCGTAGGTGTAGTCGATGTCTTTTCCGCTGACACTCTTCGTATCATTGTCTTTGAATTTTACATTTAAGGTATAGTTTGCAGCCTGCTCTTTGATTTTCGTTTCTGCCTCTTTGGCCGTCATATCCGAGCAGTCTACTCCGTTGATGGTTGTTCCGTTGAAAAAATAATTCTGGTAATGGAACATTTTGCTTCCATAGAAAAAGCCTCCCACAGCAATAACAGCAACGGCTGCAACGGCGATAACCGCACCGCCTTTTCCCTTTTTCTTCTGCGGTTTTGCGCCATGCGGAATGTACTCTTCGTCATCATCCTCATAACCGTCGTAGTCATCATCCTCATCGTCTATTTCCGGCATTGGGATATGGCCTACCGTGTCGCTGACGAGGCGCTCCATTGCGGCTTCCACCTGATCACCAAGCACTTCTTTCTCCGAACCCTTGGTCTCTGTCTTCTCTTCTCCCAGCAGATCATCCTCATCTGCGAATGGATCGTTGATGATCAGATCATCATCCACCATCACTTCTTCCGGTTCCGATTCTGTTTTTGTCTCAGCCGGCGTCTCTTCGATTTCTTCTTCCTCTTCTGTAAATTCCGGAATCTCGATGTCCTGCGTCACAGGCTCCACTTTGGTCTGCTTCATTTTCTGCTTCGCTTCTTCGTCTTTTGCACGCTCAGTTGCCTCAAGGACACTTCGCAGATTACTTAAATTTGCAGTCTCATCCGGGATGTGATCTTCGCTTTTTGTTTCTTTGCTTTCAAATTCAATGGAGTCTTCGATGTCTGCCAGTTCTTCCTGGAATGTTTCACCGCTCTCCTTTTCCGCCAGGTCACGGTCAATCTCTTTTTGCAGGGCAGCCCAAAGTTTACCGTCCTTTAAATCATCATCTTCAAACTTCATATTTTTTGCTCCTCATAGTTCTGTGTCTGCACTTTACTTACTTCTCTTCTTTTTTCCTTGTTTCAACTCACAGTCGGTATTTTCACGGAGTCTGACATGTCGAAAATAGTTC
>OHAP01001650.1_pt1 | contig 13757 bp, 8 predicted proteins | sample 1577171 | NCBI WGS metagenome assembly OHAP01 (sample SAMEA3541489, study PRJEB24748) | human gut metagenome | biome: human gut; feature: human-associated habitat; material: faeces | place: China | collected 2012 | reverse complement strand
AGAAATGCGGAATACGTTCCCACTCAAACTGAATTTCGTAGTTATCTTCAGCTTTGAGGTTATAGTATTTCTCATTGAGGTCTGCGTAAAGCTTATTCATGAAGTCCGCTGTCAAGATTTGACCAGATGCATCTGCCTCATGGATAGCATGTTCAAACTCAGCAAATTGGGTTTGACGGAAGACAGTTCCCTTGAAGCCATCCAAATAGTGGTTAAGAATAGCAAAACGTGTCTTGTCATCTTTAACCTCTTTAAGAAGCGTTTCTGTCAAGATATTTTCATTGGTTGTAGACGCAATTTCTGCCAAGAAGATTGGGTAATCTCCGTAAACATATGGTTGAGTCTGACGTGTGAAAGTTGAATGCAAACTGTGGCCAGTCTCGTGAACCAAGGTAAAGAGATTATCCAAAGTGTCTTGCCAGTTCAAAAGCATGAAGGCATTGGTATCATAAGCCCCACCTGAATAGGCCCCTGAACGTTTGCCTTTGTTAGGGTGAACGTCAATCCAACGTTCCGTAAAGGCTGCATGAACCCCTTTACTATACTCTTCACCAAAGATTGCCAAGACTTCTTCTGCTTTCTTGAGAGATTCTTCATAAGTAAGAGCAGTTTCAGTCTCAGAAAGTGGTGTATAAACATCATACATCTTAAGCTCGTCAAGCCCCAAGACCTTCTTACGCAAATCAAGGTAACGGTGCAAAAGTGGCAAATGCTTGTTCACTGATTCCAAGAGTGAGTCATAAACACTCTCTGGAATAAAGTTAGCCGCAAGTGCTGCATGACGTGCTGAATTATAGTGACGAACTTTGGCTTGGTAATTGTGAACCTTGACAACGCCTTGGAGTGTTTGTGCATAAGTATGTTGGAACTGCTCGTAAGTCCCATACATCGCTTCATAAGCTCCCTTACGAATGTCACGGTCCTTAGATTCCATAAGAGTGATAAAGTTACCATGTGTCAACTCAACCACATCTCCTTGACCATCTGATACCCATGGAAAGAGGATATCAGCATTATCCAAGACATTGAAGGTATCCGTTGGACCGTTGAAAATATCACCAGCTGCTGCCAAGAGCTCCTCAGCTTCTTGAGAAAGAACATGGTCCTTGTTTGCCAAAAGGCGTTCGAAATAGTGGTCATAAAGTCCAAGACCTGGCTCTTGTTCTTTAAATTCAGCTAATTTCTTATCATCCAAGGCCATAAATTCAGGCTCAAAGTAAGCAAAGGCTTCACTCAACTGTGAGTAAAGGTTTGAGGCCTTAGCTTGATACTCTTGGTAAAGCCCTACTGTTGTGTCTTGGTCATTTTTCATTGACGCATACACATAGATTTTCTCCAAGCGACGCATAAGGCTCATATAAAGTTCTGTTGCCTCAAGCAAGTTCTTAGCAGAATCTAAGAGATGACCTGCATAAGCACTAGCCTTCTTCAAATCCTGAACAGTGCTTTCATATTCAGTCTCCCAATCTGCATCTGTCGCAAAAATGGTCGTCAAATCCCATGTGTATTTCTCTTCTAAATGAGCACGATTGTCTGACATAATATTCTCCTTAATTGTATCTATTCTTTACTATTTTAGCATAAAAGGTGGGAGGGTAGAGAGTTTGTCGATAAGAAAAACGCCTTTTTCGATAATATTGCTTAAAAAGCTTTTCAAAACCTTCAAGTGACTGTCTAATTTGTACAAAACCCTGCTTAGATTCTGGAAATCTCACTTGTGGAAAAAAATCCTGATCAGACAGGCATAACAAATTCATTCCCTTAAGATAGGCTTCTTCCTGCCTTCTCATCCACCTTGGATTTTTCCCCATTAATTCTCGTTGAATCACATGTGAGACCTTCTTTCGCTGAGTTACTTGATAAGTCTCAACCTGCTCTGCTTGATAAGGAAAACGTAAAACTGTCATGAGATTTTCGGTTAACGGCCAAGCCTTAGTTAAATAATAGACTTTCCCAAAAATATCCTCATAGATAAGATACTTAAGTCTAATTTCCTCACGCTTCCAATCAAGCTCCCATAGGTGAAATCCAATCTTAGCCGTAAAATAGAGAAAGTCCCTCTGTAAATCTGTTAAACGACCATTCAACCAGAGTTCCTCACCCAAAAGCCAACGCACTTCGTAACCTGCTTGTTGATAGGCACGTGTCCTCTCTCTCAAACGTTGCTGGGATAACCGAGAACACTGAACTTCTAGAACCAGTGAATCGCCAACAAATAAATCTGCAATTTGCCCCATCTCAGACATAACCTTTTCAATACTTACTTTTTCACCATGATTAACCAAAGATTTATACAAAGCTGCCTTAAGCGATAAATGTTGGGCCGATTCATTCTCCGAGAAGAACTGACAATCTTGCAAAGATTTATGAGCAAAATGTGGGCACATTACCTGGCCATGCCTCAATAGGACAACTCCCTGGCATCCAGGACAGCTATAGGATTCCTTACGTTTCAAACAGGTTTCTAGAGCTGAAACGAGGTTTCCCTCCTGATTTTTTGCAATTAACATGACTCTCTCCTTCGTGCACTCTCTTACTTATTCGTAAAAGAATTCACAAAATAAAAAAACATCTAGATTACTCTAGATGCATCCCCCATTCAAACTGAGACTTGCTCCCTGCTGTATGGAAACTTAGGTTTATAGGTGTATTGCTTACCTTGGGATACAAGTGCCGCTCAGTCCATTTGATCTCTTTTCAACAATCTCAATTCCTCAAGGAAAATCCCCCAATTTTCCTAGGAATCAGGATTTTGAAAACAGTTTCTATCCCACATAACCATTAAAAATAGCTAATGTAGCATAGACAGATGCTCTCACAAACATCTGGTCAAATTCCGTCACTGAAGCATCATCCCAATATGCTTATCACCCTTTTGTTCCTCAATCCCACTAAAAACTTAATCCTTGAGTTGATAATGAGATAAAACAATTTTTAGACTTTTACAAGTTAAAGTCTTTATTTACTAACATTGAACCACCATTTCCCTAGGTGCAGTTCAATACCAACAAACGCAAAACCGTGTTGGTCCAAAATGGTTTCTAGTTAAGAGTATCTTGTGATTGATAGTCAGTCAATCTGAAACGCTTTCCCTCTAGCTTCTTTACGCAGAACGTCGCACTGCTTACAAGATACTATTTTCTAGAAGAGTATTGGCTAAAAATGCCACTCTCAAAACATACCACCTATCAGTCATTAGGTTTAGTCCACCTTCTGATAGGTATATTAGCAGTTACTGCTTTATTTTCTCTCCCTCTTCGCTTTTGAAGATTAGTCTCTACCGATTCTGCTGTTTTTGAATCTGTCGTTTGCTCTACACGGATTAAAAATACCGCTAGCTCCCGCTACGATGATGCTGATGTTTTAAATCGATTAATCTAATTTTTTTGCTGTTTAAATCTTCTCTTTTTTAAATCATCACAATGAAACATTGGAATTTGATAACTTAGAATTCCAGATTCTAAGTTAGTCTTTTTTGACCAGAGAGTCACCCTGCCAAAAAAACAAACTCTTCCTAACACAATCTATTATACTGTATTATAATTTTTTGTCAATTAATTTATTTCATATTTTTTGAAAATAATATTTACACCCTTATTTTACACATAGTTAACTATAGAGAAAAGCTTATAATATAGGCTTTAGTTGCGATTTTGAAAAAATTAGAAAATGTATATCTATTTTTCTTTTTTCAGTCTAAATCAAGTAATTCCAGTAAATGTCAGAAAATTTCATCTTTATTATTTCTGGTTAACTTGATTTTCCAAACTAAAAAAACTAGGAAATTTTCCTAGCTTTTTTATGTATTATCTTAGTGTTTACGTTTGTAAGTTGAGATACCGAACAAGGCCAAAGCTGATGTCACCATAGCTGCACCTGCTGCTGCAGAAGCTACTGTTGATTTTTCACCAGTAGCTGGAAGAGCTGGAGCTTCTTCTTTTACAGGTACTGATGTTGGTGTTACAGGTTTACCTGGTGTAGGTTCTGTTGGAGTTGTTGGTACTTGAGGTTTTGGTTTCTCAGTTGTTTCTTCAACAGATACAAAGTTTTTGTGGTAAGTAACTTTTGCTGAAACAGTGTTTGGAAGAACTGGTTTGTTTGGTTCTTCTGGCAATTCAGGAACAACTACTGTTGAGTTAGTTGCGAACCAGTAAGCAGTTGGAACGTTAAGGTTATTTCCGCTTACGATGAAGTCCATTGGTTCACCCTTGAAGATTGTTGCAGCAGCGCCATAGTAGGCATTCTTCGTACGAGGTGTTCCGTCTGGGTTGATCGCATCCCAACCTTCATCTGTAACTTCACCAGTTGTTGGATCCACTGTTGGGTCACTGTTAAAGCGTGAACCGTTAGCCACAAATTCGTTATCGTTTGTTGCATAAGCATAACCATCTTCATGCAAAGTGATAGATGAACCAGGAATTTGAACGTATTCATTACCATTCAAACCAACTTTTTCAATGTGGTTTCCAAGCTCAGTGTTCCAGTGGTTAAGTGAAGAGATACTCAAAACTGAACCGTTCTTAGACAAATCAAGTGGTGTCACAGATGACTCAGAATCAAAGAAGTTCAAGTTCATCTTAACGTGAAGTTTTTTGTTAGTGTCGTCAGTTTGTGAACCAATGAAAAGTGTCTTAGTTGGATCGTGGTACAACTTAACAATGGCTGAACCATCTGTACTTGGTGTTTCTACCAAAGTGTAAGTTGCAACAATTTTCTTAACTGGAGTACCATTGAATGATGTTCCGTTTAGGTTGTTGTATGTTACAGTCAATGTTTGACCTGTAGCCATCTTCAACCATACATCTTCAGTGTATTCACCGTCAGCATTGATAGTGTATTGTGTACCGTTAGCTGCACTAAAGTCACTTGGAATGTAACGAGATGTGTTGAATTGTTCAAGGATTTCATCTACTGAGTGACCTGATTGGATTGTTTTATCCAAGTAGTCAACAGAACCTGCTGAGTTTTCAACAGTCATAGTAGCATCAGATTCTGTTTTATAAATCAAGCCAGTAGCATTTTCAGCCATGCCTTTTGTCAAAAGACGAGCTGTTGTTCCACCAGTGTACTCTTTGTATGATTTTTCCCAAGCAGCATAAGCAAGAACGTCTTGGTAGTATTTATCCAATTGTGTCTTGTAATCTGCAAGTTTTTGTTTATATTCTGAAACCGCAGTTGTCAAAGCTGTTGTTTGAACTTTGTTGTCATTGTTAGCAGCTTCAACGCTAGTGTGTTTAACACCTGCTTCTTCTGTAGCTGTGAATCCCCCTGTTGCAACAACATTTGCTTTAGCAGATGTAAGAGCTGCATCAGCTTCTTCACGAGTCAATTTATTTTCAGAAACAACTGTATTTGAAGCTTCTTGAGCATCTCTAGCTGCTTGATCTTGGACAGCTTTAACATCAGCAGAATCTTTTGATGCTGCTGCAGTCATTGTTGCAGCTTTAACAGCGTTATCGAAGTCAGGATTTGAAACTTCAGCAATAGCTTTAGTTGTTGTTTTTACAGTAGTATCTGTTTCAGTAGTAGTTTTTTCTTCTGTTCCAGGTACTGTAGTAACAACTGCTGCATCACCTGTTGTCTTAACAAGATTAGCACTTGATTCTGCAGCCGTATTTGATACGGTTGCATCAGTATCAGTAGTTGCTGTTACATCTTTAGCTTCATCCGCAGCTGCTACGCTTGTAGCCGCGAGTCCTGCAAGCAATACGCTTGAATACAATGTTGTTTTAAATGGATTGACTTTCATTTACACTTTCTCCTTCTTGGTTAACATTTTATTAACCTATTTTCTTCACCGTTTAATATACTACCGTGATTTTCAAAATTTGGCAATAGCTTTCTGAAAAAAATATTATATATTTGCTACATGTTTTTAAAATTTGACACACTTTTGTTATATTTTAATCATTTCTTTACAATAAAGAGTAATTCGTAAGGATTTTACAGAGTTTTTACTTAATACTTTCTTATAACTGTTCATTTATTTCTCATAATAAACTGTTTCAACGATAGAATAGGCTTTCTATTAGAAGCAGGTCATCAAGAACTGGCCTCTTCATAACTAAAAACACATAAAAAATACCTTCAAGACCTTGACTTTAAGCGTTTTTCGTCGTATGCTTGAAAAAAATGTTAAGAAAGTTGGGGGACTTTTCAATGACAAAAAAAGAAATGAGATTGCTGATCCTTCTTGGGATTAGTATTATTTTAGCGAACCTTGTACTGCGTTTGATTCTTAGGCCTCTGCCTGAGAATATTGGTTATCTCATTAAAACGCTTGGCCTTATGTGTCTATACTATTTCCTCGTACAGAGACGCCTTGGATTAAAGATCAAATCGACTAAAAAGATACGTTGGTCTGAAACCTTAGGGGTTTGTTGGTTTCTTCTTTTGGCAGATTTCTTCTATGTTTCTGCGGTTGCTTTGGGGATCAGTAAAGCACCTCATATGATAGGAACTGCCTTGGTTATTGCCTTAGGAGCCGGGTTTTTTGAGGAATATTTTTTTCGTGGACTTTTCCTTAAGCTCGCCTTTCAAGATGGTATTAGATCTTCAAAACAGGTTTTAGGAGTCGTTTTCTTGTCTGCCATATTTTTTGGATTGGCACATCTCGGAAATCTGACTCACCAGCCCTTGAACGCTACCCTGTTCCAAGTTTATTATGCAACAGCTTATGGCATATTCTTTGCTGCTATTTACCTACGTACTGGTAGCCTCTGGTGGACTATTATTCTGCACTTTTTGATTGATTTTGGCAGTGTCCTTATCTCGCAATCAACACAGGCTGCACCAGCTACAAGTATCTGGAATTTCATTTTCTGGCTACCTTTAATTGCCCTAGGACTCTTCCTTATTCGTCCTAAAAAATTGAAAGCCATTAGATATCTTAATGACTAATATTTCAAACTGCATCCCATAAGTTAGATTTTCAGTGTCTAACCTGTGGATGCAGTTTTTCATTTATCAGAACTGCTTTCTTACGACTTATCTCAATTTCCATAATTACTCCTAAAACGATTTAATCATAGAAATTTCATATCAGGTCTTCATCTATTCCTATCAGAATTTTGCTGATTTTAGACTTCTCATTTTGTTATAATATGACCTACAATCATATTTTTCAAAGGGGATGCTTATGAATTTTCAACAATGTCGCTATGTTCAGACTATCGCTGAAACAGGGTCTTTTAGTAAGGCTGCTAAAAAACTCTTTTTGACTCAGCCTAATCTCTCAGCATCCATCCGTGACTTAGAGGAAGAACTTGGCGTCCAACTCTTTGAGCGTTCCAATACAGGAGCTAAACTAACTGATGACGGTCATGATTTTCTCAAATACGCCAAACGTATTCTTGGAGAGTTAGATCTCCTAGAAGGACGTTACCGTAAATCATTCAAGAAATCATTCACTGTTGCCAGTCACCACTACGATTTCTTATCACTTCCTATGGCTCACATTGCCCAACGTTTTCGTAGTGATTATCAAGAATTTCAACTGATTGAAACAACGACTAGGAAGATTCTCAAAAGCGTTGAAAGCTTCGAAAGTGACCTGGGGATTATTTATCTAGATGAAGACAATGACCATATCCTTGAACGCAGTTTCCAACACATGGATCTGACTTTCACCCCACTTGGAGAGTTTGAAACTAAGATTTTCTTAGGTCGCCAACATCCCCTAGCTCACAAAAAATCCCTCAACCTCAAAGATTTAGAGGGATACCCACAGGTCCGCTTTCGTCAAGAAAGCTCTGGAATCCATTTTGACGAAGATCCTCTCGAGGTTCTGCCTGACCAACAAGTAATTTACAGTAATGACCGAGGCAGTGTTATGAATCTGCTCTGTGCCTCAGATAGTTACGCTTCTGGTCTCGGTATTGTTAATAGTTTCATTAAGGACCAAATTGTTTTACTTCCACTGAAGAACAGTCCAAAGCACACCTTGGGTTTTGTGACCAATAATAAACAGAAACAATCCGCAATTATTCAAGCATTTATCGAGGAAATTCAGGATAGCTTACTACCCCACCACTAAGGAGAAGAAAATGGAATTTCAAACACTTAATAATGGCATCAAAATACCCGTGCTTGGTTTTGGTGTCTGGCAAATTTTCGATCAAAAAGAATGTCAAAAAGCCGTTGAAGATGCTCTTTCTGTAGGCTATCGATTGATTGATACTGCTAGTCTTTATCGAAATGAGGAAGCCGTGGGACGTGCTATTAAGGCATCTGGTATCCCTCGCGAGGATATTTTCCTGACTAGTAAAGCCTGGATTAGCCAGCTTGGCTACGAAGATACCAAATTAGCCCTAAAAGAAACACTTCGCAAACTAGATACTGACTATCTTGATTTATATTTGATTCATCAACCTTTTGGCGACTTACATGGTGCCTGGCGTGCTATGATTGAGCTTAAGCATGAAGAACTTATTAGAGCCATTGGTGTTTCTAACTTCTCAACAGGGCGTTTGGCAGATTTTGCCTTGCAGACACCTGTAATTCCAGCAGTCAATCAAATCGAGTTGCATCCCTATAAACAACACAAACTGATTCAGAAAGCTGATAAGGAATTTGGTACCCTAACGCAAGCCTGGGCTCCTTTTCATAGAGGAGAGGATGGTATTTTTCAGGACCCAACTCTGACTGCTATTGCTGAAAAACATGGCAAGACAGTTGCCCAGGTCATCCTCAGATGGCACACCCAACAAGGCATTTTGACCATCCCTAAGAGTACCCATATCGAACGGATGAAAGAAAACTTTAATAGCTTCGACTTCCACCTAGACCAAGCAGACCTTGACGCTATCAGTAAACTAGACCGATACCCAAATGCTTATGGACCTGATGAAAGTGTGGAACGCATTAAGCATTTATTGAAATATAGTGTATAAAAAAACGAGTTCGACTGAACTCGTTTTCTTATACACTAGGTCCTCTTAAGACTTCCCTTAAGAGTAGATGATTTCCGGTTTTAAGGAAGCAAAACTTCCAAGCACTCAACAAAGATGTGTTTCAAGCGCTTTACTCACAACCGAAGATTAGTAAAAAACAGTTTCCCAATTCAAAAAATTGATAAACTGTTTTTTTATGATATTTTACCCAATCACACTTCCGTTTGGAACAGATGGATCTACTGTCAAGACTGTGAGTTTGCCATCATGTTCTGCGGAAAGAATCATACCTTGGCTGACATATTTCTTCATCATCTTACGTGGTTTGAGATTAGCCACGACTTGAAGTTTCTTGCCGACCAATTCTTGTTCGTTTGGATAGAATTTAGCGATACCTGAGAGGATTTGACGATCTTCACCGTCACCAGCGTCAAGACGGAAGCGAAGCAATTTGTCTGAACCTTCGACTTTTTCTACTTCTTTAACTTCAGCGACACGGATTTCAACCTTGTCAAAATCATCAAATTTGATTTGGTCTTTTTCAGACTTAAGTTCAACCTCTTCTGGGTTCCATTCCTTCTCTTGAGGTTTGCCTGCGTTCATTTGAGATTGGATATAGGCAATCTCTTCATCCATGTCCAAACGTGGGAAGATTGGAGTTCCTTTTGAAACGACTGTCACATTTTCTGGGAATCCTGAAAGTTCAAGATTTTCAAGGTCAAACGCTCCTGACAATCCGAGCTGTTCCATAATGGCATTTGAAGTTGTCATCATAAATGGTTGGATGAGATGGGCTACCACACGAAGACTAGCTGCCAAGTGAGCCATGACCGCTGCCAATTGTTCCTTGTCACCTTCTTCTTTTGCAAGGACCCATGGAGCTGTTTCATCAATATACTTATTGGTACGTGAAATGATGTTCCAAACGGCGTCCAAGGCACGTGGGAAATCTACAGCCTTCATTTGTTTGTGGAACTCTTCGATATTTTCAGCCACAACCTTAGCCAAATCAGCATCAAAGTCTGTAACGTTCTCAACATAGGCAGGCACTTGACCACCGAAATACTTGTTAATCATGGCAACTGTACGGTTTAGGAGGTTTCCAAGGTCGTTAGCCAATTCGTAGTTGATACGAGCCACATAGTCTTCTGGTGTGAAGGTACCATCTGAACCGACAGGAAGACTACGCATGAGGTAGTAACGGAGTGGATCAAGACCAAAACGTTCTACCAACATTTCTGGATAGATCACGTTTCCTTTAGACTTAGACATCTTACCGTCTTTCATGACGATCCAACCGTGGGCAACAAGACGTGTAGGCAATGGCAAATCAAGAGCCATAAGGATGATTGGCCAGTAGATTGAGTGGAAACGAAGGATATCCTTACCAATCATGTGGATGATTTCGTGGTTTTCATCATTTTGCCAGAATAAATCAAAGTTACCATGCTCATCCTGACCATAACCAAGGGCAGTGATATAGTTGATAAGAGCATCAATCCAGACATAAACCACGTGTTTTGGATCTGATGGTACTTTTACTCCCCAAGTAAAGGTTGTACGTGACACGGCCAAGTCTTCCAAGCCTGGCTCGATGAAGTTTTTAAGCATTTCATTCATACGACCATCAGGTTGGATAAATTCTGGGTGTTCTTTAAAGAAGGCAGTCAAACGGTCTGCGTAGTTACTGAGCTTAAAGAAATATGATTCTTCAGAAACAAGCTCTACTTCATGTCCTGATGGAGCTACCCCACCAATGACATTCCCTTGCTCATCACGGTAAACTTCTGCCAACTGACTTTCAGTGAAGAATTCTTCGTCTGAAACTGAATACCAACCTGAGTATTCACCAAGATAGATATCTCCTTGTTCCAAAAGACGCTCGAAAACTTGAGCAACAACTTTTTCATGGTAATCATCAGTCGTACGGATGAATTTATCGTATGAGATATCCAAAAGTTGCCAGAGGTCCTTAACACCAACAGCCATACCATCCACATACTCTTGTGGTGTAATACCTGCTTCTTCAGCCTTTTGTTGAATCTTTTGGCCGTGTTCATCAAGCCCAGTAAGGTAGAAGACATCATAGTTCATCATACGTTTGTAACGTGCCAAGACGTCACAAGCAATAGTTGTATAAGCAGAACCAATATGTAATTTACCAGATGGGTAATAGATAGGTGTTGTGATGTAGAATGTTTTTGTCATTTTAATTTCCTTTCATGTGTTAACAAATGGGCTAACACTGATGATATAACATCTTATTATAGCACGTTTTGGACACTAAAAAAACCAGCTAAGCTGGTTTTAAACATTACTAGTTTTGGAAGCGCTTTTTATCAGCTCTAACATCACGTTCATAGTCATAATCTAATTTCTTCACGTCATCCTCTGATAGGCGTTTGAAGCTTCTTTCTTCTGTAAGTTTGCCTTTCTTATTATAAGTTGTGACGATCAATTTATCACCCTTAACCTTGTATCGAACGGTTTCTTCAAGAGATTCTTTGTAGGATTTAACGTAAATCTTTTTACTTTCATCGTTATCAGCCTGAGTTCGATATTCACTTATTTTGTATTGATTATCTACCGCTTGGTCAATGACTTTGGTATATTCAGATAGTGACATGGTTGGTTTAAGCGTTCCTGACCAAGCATCTGGATGGTATGCTTCGTCAGTATCATAGTCTGTAAAGTCAACCAGATTGTTCCCGCCAGCTAAGGTATAAAAATAAAATTTAACATTGTTACCTTTGACTTTAACAAAATCATGAGCCTCTAGGCCACTTTCCTTGAAAGATTCCATACCATCAACCATTTTCTTCTTATCTTTATGGTAAAAGCGATAAGTTTCAAGCAGATAGGTTCCTTCAGGTATTTTACCACCTTGCAGGTGCATAAACGCATAGCCACCAAATGAAAGTGCCACTAGGACAATCGCCCCCACTACAGAAGCAATAATAATTTTAGCTTTCTTAGACAAGCCTGTCTTAACAGGAGCAACTTGTGAAACGGCTTGTGTCACTTGGTCACTCAACTGAGCTTTCTGTAGATTAACACCCTCGTTCTTAGACTCTTGAGAAATAAATTCCCCATTAGCTTTTGCTTGTTGGATTTCTTCCTCTGTCGGCTTGCGATTATTGATTGTTTCGAAATAATCTAACCACTCTTTTTCGTTCATAAAAGTCCCCTTTTTCATTGATACTTCCATTCTACCAGAAAAAATACTCCAAAGCTATTTGACTATTTTCATAAAAATAAAGCGGTACCAAACTGGAGAATCAACTCTCCCTTCTTGTACCACTTTACTCATTTATATCATTGGGTGATTAAATCTTATCACTAGATTTTTTACTACTTTTACTATCGTCAGAGCCTGATTTAGAACCACTACCATAGTCATCGCTATTACCATAGCCATAGTCATTACCATAACCATAGCCGTAATCGTAGCCATAACCGTAACCGTAGTCACTATATTCGTCATACTTGTCACTAATCTCTTTTAAGTCTTTCTTGTAATCCTTAACGGCATCATCATAATCATCCTTACGTTCTTCACCATCTTCCCGGCTCATTAGCTTATAGGTAGTAGTCATTTTTAACTTACCCTTTTTATCATAAATATTAAGCGTAAATTCATCGCCATGTTTTACGTAAGTGCGTGTTTCTTTAAGAGTATCCTTATATTCACTAACTGCTGATTTTACAGTTTTCTTAACATCATCTTTTGAGTAGAAAGAATACTCTTTAGACATTTTTTTCATATAGTCAGTGACAAGATCTTTAACATCATCTGCACTAAGTACTTGACTTTGAGTTCTGTTCCAAGGATCAAATTTCTGAGGGATCGATTTCTCGTTCTGAATTAGACTAATCAGTTCTATTATGATTATTTACCTTGGACCACTTTTAAAAATAGTCCAATGCCAACGCCTGGTGCAGATATGAAAGGAAAATCCATTGTAAGACAGAATTTACGTATGGAATGGGCGGGCCTTTGGAAAAAGATTTTAGGGTGAAAGAGTGAAGGTTAATGGCGTTAAATAATTTAACATCTATAATTTCGGGGAAGAAAATAATCGGTCCTATACATAAAGTAAAATTCAATCATTTATGCCTTATCATGCTTACTTTAGCAATATGTGTACAGCGTCTTACTATTGCTGTTGGAAATATATTCTATGCATTTGCTATCGTGTTTTTTATTATTGACACTTATCAGAGGTATCGTTCTGGTGAACATTTGTTTTTATCGAAACAGATTAAAAGATATTTTCTAGTGTATATATTTTTCGCACTGATGATACTGCCATCAGCAATTTTTAGTTTAAATCCTGAATATTCATTTTCTAAATTTATTGATTATTTTGTGCTACGGTTCATCGTATTAATCATGTTAATCTTTTTGAAGATTGATAACGAGGCTATCAAGAAGGCATTGTTTTTCTTTATTGCTTTTATGGCTATTGATGGGCTTGTAACACTTGCTGAACGGTTCGTTACACAGGCGCCCCGGGCACAAGGACTTGGAGATGGTTGGCTTCGCCATGCCAGCATAGTTGCCACGATTTTCCCAGCCAGTATTATCTTTTGGATTTCACGGAGAAAAGATATACGGTATAAAAATTTGATGTTATTCTGTGCCGTGTGTATTGTCCTCGGGGCAATTGCTAGTGGAACGAGAAGTTCATGGTTGGGAATTTTATCTGTTATGCCTTTTGTGCTCTATCAAGGTTCGAAATGGAGCCCTAAAAAATTTTTTGCCTTATTGGCGATCTTTATTTGTATAGGAGGTGCAATAGTAGCAACTCCTCAATTGCATCAACGTGCAACTTCTATTGTGAATATAACAACGGATCGGTCAAA
>OHAP01001641.1_pt1 | contig 13799 bp, 10 predicted proteins | sample 1577171 | NCBI WGS metagenome assembly OHAP01 (sample SAMEA3541489, study PRJEB24748) | human gut metagenome | biome: human gut; feature: human-associated habitat; material: faeces | place: China | collected 2012 | reverse complement strand
AAGACCTGGTGAAGGTTGGCGATGAGCTGGACCTCATCGTCGAGAAGGTTATGGACCAGGACGGCGTTATCCAGCTCTCCCGCAAGAAGCTCGCATCTCGCAAGGGCATGGAAGAGATCGCCAAGGCTGCTGAATCCGGCGAGGTCGTCGAGGGCGATGTCACCGAGTTCAACAAGGGCGGCGTTGTCGTCAACGTCAAGGGTGTTAAGGTGTTCGTTCCCCGTTCTCAGGCCACGATGCGCCGTGACGAGGACTACACTGCTCTGGTTGGCCAGCATGTCCAGCTGGTCGTTACCGAGTGCTCCGGCCGCAAGATCGTCGGCAGCATCAACAAGGTCACCGCTGAGCAGAACAAGGCAAAGCGTGAGGAGTTCTGGGCAAATGTCGAGGTGGGCAAGACCTACACCGGCGTTGTCAAGAGCCTGACCTCTTACGGTGCATTCGTCGATATCGGCGGTGTGGACGGCCTGTGCCACATCAGCGAGCTGAGCTGGAACCGCATCAAGCATCCCTCCGAGGTTGTCTCCGTTGGTGACACCATCGAAGTGTATGTGAAGGACATCGACACCGAGAACCACAAGGTCTCTCTGGGCTACAAGAAGGCTGAGGACAACCCCTGGGAGCAGCTGAAGAACAACTACCCCATCGGCAGCACCTTCCACGCTCCGGTCGTTTCTCTGACCAAGTTCGGTGCATTCGTCCGCATCCTGCCGGGTGTTGACGGTCTGGTCCACATCAGCGAGATCAGCAATGATCGCGTTGAGAAGGTCTCCGACGCACTGAAGGTCGGCGATATGGTCGATGTGAAGCTGCTGGATGTTGACTTCGACAAGAAGCGCATCAGCCTGTCCATGAAGGCTCTGCTGAACGACGACGCTGAGTAATCAGTCCGTGGTTCGCTGAGTTTCAGACACAATGCGACTGCAGCCCCGTTGCCGGGTAACGGCGGCGGGGCTGTTTTTGTTAAGCGGATTGCCCTCTCAGTCTCGCTTCCGCAATGACGGAGAGGGTGAGGATGCTGACAGGAAAGATATTTTTATGTTCAAATGGATCAAAAAGCATTATGAGGTCCTGTCCTACCTGATCTTCGGCGTGCTGACCACCCTGCTGAATATTGTGCTGTACGCCCTGTTCAACAGGCTGTTCGGCTACACCGCCGCCAACAGCTGGGGCAATGTGCTGGACAACATCCTCTGCATCCTGTTTGCCTATGCCACCAACCGGGCGTTCGTCTTCCGCAGCAAGACCCGTGGCCGGGAGATGGCACGGGAGTTCGGCACATTTGTCACCTGCCGTCTGGGCACAATGCTGGTGGATACGGTGATCATGCTGGTGCTCGGCAACCTGCTGGCGGCCCAGGGCGCAGCGCTGATGGACGAGCTGATGCAGGGGGTGCTGAGCGTGGTGGCCCACTGGCTTGGCCCGGATACGGTGGTGCACGCCGTTCAGGCTTCGAGTGCGGCTTCGGCAGCGGATGGATCTGCTGCCATTGCCATCATCGGCGGTGCAGACGGCCCCACGGCAATCTTCGTTACCAGCCGCTACAATGCGCAGGCACTGTGGGGTCTGTGCGTCAAGGTGTTCTCCAACGTGGTGGTCGTGGTGCTGAACTATGTGTTCAGCAAGCTGATCATCTTTAAGAAAAAGTAACTCCCTCTGTCTGCACCTACGGTGCAGCCACCTCCCTCTGGGAGGGAGGCATTGCCTTGCATTTGCCGACAAGGCTCCCTCTCAGAGGGAGCTGTCACCGAAGGTGACTGAGGGAGTTTTAAGTAACAAAACAATGGAGGTACGGTATTATGAAACGTGGTCTGAAAGGTTTTGCATTCCTGGTTTCCGGTCTTGTTCTGGGCATCATTGGTGCCACCGCATCCGTAACGGCAATTGCCCTGAGCGCTGTGGGCATGGCAAAGGTCCGCCGTGCCAGCAAGAATTGATGGAGGAAAATAATATGACCCGTGAAGAGATCCTCTCCCATGTCGATCATACCCTGCTGAAGCCCGAGGCTACCTGGCCCCAGATCCAGGTCATCTGCGACGAGGCTATTGCCAACCACACCGCATCCGTCTGCATCAACACCTGCTATGTAAAGCAGGCGGTCGAGTATATGGCGGGCCGCATCCCGGTGTGCTGCGTGGTGGGCTTCCCTCTGGGTGCTATGGATACCGCCAGCAAGGCCTTTGAGGCCAAGACTGCCATTGAGAACGGCGCTGCCGAGGTGGACATGGTCATCAACATCGGCCGCCTGAAGAACAAGGAATACGATGCTGTCCGTGAGGACATCCGTGCCGTCAAGCAGGCCGTGGGCGACAAGGTGCTCAAGGTCATCATTGAGACCTGCCTGCTGACCGACGAGGAAAAGGAAAAGATGTGCGACATCGTCTGCGAGGCAGGCGCTGACTACATCAAGACCAGCACCGGCTTCTCCACCGCAGGCGCTACCTTCCACGATGTGGAGCTGATGGTCAAGGGCGTGCATGGCCGCTGCAAGGTCAAGGCTGCCGGCGGCATCTCCACCGTGGAGGATATGGAAAAGTTCCTCGCTCTGGGCGCAGACCGTCTGGGCACTTCCCGTGCGGTCAAGCTGCTGAACGGCGAACAGGCAAAGGGGTATTAAGAGCGTACTCCTGGGGGAGAATCCTAATCAATTTCGTTGAGATGTCTAAAAAGAGTGATACTCTTCTTGACAATCTGACGAAGAGATGATAAGATATCTCTCGGAAAACAACTGAATACCGACTTATCAAGAGCGGCTGAGGGGACAGGCCCTGTGAAGCCCGACAACCTGTGCGAAAGCATAAGGTGCCAAATCCTGCGGGAAACCGAAAGATAAGAGTGCAAACGCTCAGAGCTTCGGTTCTGAGCGTTTTTGTTTGCGCAAACTTGATGGACGTGTATGAAGCTGTGCAAGATTCACCACACACATGGAGGACAAAATTTATGGCAAGACACCTGTTTACTTCTGAGTCCGTCACCGAGGGACATCCTGACAAGATCTGCGACCAGATCTCCGATGCCATCCTGGACGAGATCCTGACCCACGACCCCGATGCCCGCGTGGCCTGCGAGACCTGCGCTTCCACCGGTCTGGTCCACATTATGGGCGAGATCACCACCAGCTGCTATGTCGATTTCCAGAAGATCGTCCGCGAGGTCATCTCTGACATCGGTTACACCCGTGCAAAATACGGCTTTGACGCTGACACCTGCGCCGTGATCTCCAACATCGACGGCCAGAGCCCCGATATCGCACTGGGCACCAACGACCAGGTCGGCGGTGCCGGTGACCAGGGCATGATGTTCGGCTATGCCTGCGATGAGACCCCTGAGCTGATGCCCATGCCCATCAGCCTGGCCCACAAGCTGGCCAAGAAGCTGACTGAGGTGCGCAAGAGCGGTGAACTGGATTACCTGCGCCCGGACGGCAAGAGCCAGGTCACCGTGGAGTACGACGAGAACAACAAGCCCATCCGTGTGGATGCAGTCGTCATCTCCAGCCAGCACAGCGAGAGCGTGACCATGGAGCAGCTCCGGGCCGATATCATGGAGAAGGTCATCAAGGCCACCATCCCTGCCGAGCTGCTGGATGAGAACACCAAGTACTACATCAACCCCACCGGCCGCTTTGTTGTGGGCGGCCCGCAGGGTGACAGCGGCCTGACCGGCCGCAAGATCATCGTTGACACCTACGGCGGCTACGCCCGCCACGGCGGCGGCGCATTCTCCGGCAAGGACCCCAGCAAGGTGGACCGCAGTGCCGCTTACGCGACCCGCTGGGTGGCCAAGAACATCGTGGCTGCCGGTCTGGCCAAGCAGTGTGAGGTGCAGGTGGCCTACGCCATCGGCGTGGCAAAGCCTGTGTCCATCATGGTGGATACCTTTGGCACCGGCACCGTGGCCGATGAGAAGATCGAGCAGGCAGTGGAGAAGGTCTTTGACCTGACCCCCGCCGCCATCATCCGTGACCTCGGCCTGCGGAAGCCCATCTACCGCAAGCTGGCCGCCTACGGCCACATGGGCCGCGAGGATCTGGGCGTAAAGTGGGAGAACACGGACCGCGTGGATGAGCTCAAGGCCGCTGTTGCAGCGCTGTAAAACTGAAACGCAAAGCGCCCTGTACCGTGAAAGGTGCAGGGCGCTTTGCTATGGTGGGCGGCAGACAAACAAAAAACGCTCCCCCGTGCAGGTGGGGAAGCGTTTTTTGTTTGTCCGTTTCAGGACAGGGTAAATGATAAGAAGGTAAATGAAGAAAATAGCATAATAATAGAAGGATGAACAACAGGAGTGCCGGAGAGGAAAGCGCGTCGTTTCGCTTTGTATCCAACTGACGCTTCTGTTGGATACAAGATAACACTTTTCACGGAAAAATACAAGAGCTTTTTTGAAAAAAGTTCTCTTGTTCGAGCAAAAAATGCAATTTTGTCACAACGCACAAAAATGGGAGAGATACATTTGGCAAAGTGATGAAACAAGCACGGGCTGGGGGCAGAGGTCCGGAATCACAGAAGCTGATTCTTTACAACAGGAGGCGGCTGTGTTATGATGGATACATCTATGAGAAAAAGACGCTCTGCGGCCCGGAAGGGCAGAAAAGGTGTGGGAAGAAGCGAGGAATAGAATGGAACATACGATTGCACAAAACAAGGCTCCGTGCTTTGGCGGGCGGGCCCCGCTGTTCAGCCAGCGTGACCTGCTCAGGCTGGTGGGGCCGCTGCTGGTGGAGCAGCTGCTGGCCGTGACGGTGGGCATGGCCGATACCATGATGGTTTCCCGCTGCGGCGAAGCCGCCATCTCGGGTGTCAGCCTGGTGGATATGATCAACAACCTCATCATCGTGCTGTTTGCGGCGCTGGCCACCGGCGGCGCGGTGGTGGTCAGCCAGTATCTGGGTGCAAAGGAACAGAAGCACGCCAATGCAAGCTCGGGTCAGCTGATCCTGCTCAGTGCTCTGCTGGGCGTGGGTGTGGGGGTGTTCTGCTTTGTGCTGGCCCGTCCCATGATCCGGCTGTGCTATGGCAGCATCGATGCCGATGTGCTGGAGGCCGGTGTGCTCTACCTGCGCATCACGGCGGTCAGCTACCCGTTCCTGGCCATGTACAATGCCGGTGCTGCGCTCTTCCGCAGCATGGGCAACTCCAAAATCTCCATGCAGATCAGCATCCTGATGAACATCATCAACATCGTGGGCAATGCGGTCTGCATCTTTGTGCTGGGCATGGGCGTGGACGGCGTTGCCTGGCCCAGCGTCCTCTCCCGTGCTGTGGCGGCGGTGCTCATCCTGAACCGCTGCTACCAGAAGGGCCACATGCTCACCGTGCCCAAAACGTTCCGGCTGGATGGCCGGCTGGCAAAGCGCATCCTGGGCATCGGCATCCCGTCTGCCTTTGAGAACAGCCTGTTCCAGGCGGGCCGCATTCTGGTGGTCAGCATGATCTCCACCTTCGGCACCGTGCAGATCGCCGCCAATGCCGTGGCAAACAATCTGGACGGCGTGGGCTGCATCCCGGGGCAGGCCATTGGTCTGGCCATGATCACAGTGGTGGGCCGCTGCGTTGGCGCAGGGGACAATGAACAGACCATTTACTATACCCGCAAGCTGCTGCTCTGGGCCTACATCTCTATGGGAATCTTCAACGGCGGCATCCTGCTCTTCCTCAAGCCGCTGGTGGGCATCTACGCCCTCTCCGGCGAGACCATGGCGCTGGCTATCCTGCTGGTGCAGATCCACGCAGGCAGCGGCCTGTTCCTGTGGCCGGCCTCCTTTGTTCTGCCCAACGCCCTGCGCGCGGCCAACGATGTAAAATTTACCATGGTGGTCTCTGTGCTCAGCATGGCCATCTGGCGGCTGGGGTTCAGCTACCTGCTCTGTGTCAGGATGGGCTGGGGCGCTGTGGGTGTCTGGATCGCCATGGTCATTGACTGGGTCTGCCGTGTCATCTGCTTTGTGGCGCGCATGAAGAGCGGCGCATGGAAAACAAAATATCAGGCATAAGAAAGGAACAGGATATGAAACTGATCAGCTGGAACGTCAACGGCCTGCGGGCCTGCCTGACCCACGATTTTGCCGCAAGCTTTGCGGCGCTGGATGCCGACATTTTCTCGGTGCAGGAGACCAAGATGCAGCCGGGGCAGGCTGATTTTGCCCCCGAGGGATACACCGAGTACACCTACTCCGCCGAGAAAAAGGGCTACTCCGGCACGGCCTGCTGGTGCAAAACGGCCCCGCTGGCCGTGACCACCGGCATCGGCAGGGAGGAGCACGACCACGAGGGCCGGGTGCTGACGCTGGAATATCCCGGCTTCTACCTGGTCAACTGCTACACGCCCAACAGTCAGGACGGCCTGAAGCGGCTGGACTACCGCATGACCTGGGAGGATGCGTTCCGGGCCTACCTGCTGGAGCTGGACGCGAAAAAGCCGGTCATCCTCTGCGGTGACCTGAACGTGGCCCACACCGAGATCGACATCAAGAATGCGAAGACCAACCGGATGAGCGCGGGCTTCACTGACCAGGAGCGGGCCAAGATGACCGAGCTGCTGGCGGCGGGCTTTACCGACACCTTCCGCGCTGTCCACCCGGACGAGGTGAAGTACAGCTGGTGGAGCTACCGCTTCCACGCCCGGGAAAAGAACGCGGGCTGGCGCATTGATTATTTCATCGTTTCAAACCGCATCGCCGGCAAGGTGACCGCTGCCGAGATCCACAACGAGGTGTTTGGCTCCGACCACTGCCCGGTGGAGCTGGTCATCGACCTGTAAGCCGTTGCGATCATGATCTTATGATAAGGAGAAACCTGGATGCTCAAGAATTATCTGATGGTGTTTTTTGTCTCAATGGTGCCGGTCATTGAACTGCGCGGTGCCATTCCGATCGGGCTGGGCATGGGCCTGCCCGCCCTGCCCACCTATCTGGTCTGCGTGCTCGGCAATATGCTGCCGGTGCCCTTTATCTATCTGTTTGCCCGCAAGTTCCTCATCTGGGGCTACCACAAGCCGGTCATCGGGCCGGTGTGCAAGTTCTTCATCACCAAGGGGGAAAAGGGCGGCCGCAAACTGGAGGAAAAGGCCGGCAAGGGTCTGACCGTTGCCCTGCTGCTCTTTGTGGGGATCCCGCTGCCCGGCACCGGTGCCTGGACCGGCACGCTGGCAGCCTCCATTCTGGACATGAAGTTCAAGGATGTTCTCATTGCCTGCATGGGTGGTGTGCTGCTGGCGGGCATCATCATGGGTCTGGCCAGCGCCGGGCTGCTGGGCGCGGTCAGCGGGCTGTTTGCGGCAGGCTGACAAAACGCGGGCGCTTTTGTCGTGTAAAATGCCGGTAGCTTTTCTGCCCGCAGTATGCTACACTGAATAATAGTTGTGTGAAAACCGGAAGCCGCTTCCGGTCAGAAAGGACGTTGTAGAACATGGATCAGGCACTGAATCAGAAAATTGACGCATATATTGCGGAAAACAAGGAGCAGCTGCTGCAGGATATTGCGGCGCTGGTGGCCATTGACAGTGTAGAGGGCACCCCGGAGGAGGGCGCACCCTTCGGCGCAGGCCCCCGCGCAGCGCTGGACAAGACGCTGGAGCTGGCTGCAGGCATGGGTCTGGCGACCCGCAACTGCGAGAACTACATCGGCTATGCCGAGCTGGCCGGTGCAGATCCCGAGAAGTATCTGGCAACCATCTGCCATGTGGATGTGGTGCCCGTGGGCAACGGCTGGAGCCAGGACCCCTTCAAGATGCAGATCCGGGACGGCTGGATGATCGGCCGTGGTGTGGCCGATGACAAAGGCCCCATGGTGGCTACTCTGTACGCCTTGAAGTTCCTCAAGGAGGAGGGCGTTTCCCTGCGGTATCCCATCCGCGCAATGGTTGGCGACAACGAAGAGACCCACATGAACGATGTGGAATATTACCTCAAGAACTACCCGGCCCCGGTGTTCTGCTTCACCCCGGATGCAGAGTTCCCGGTGTGCAACGGCGAGAAGGGCCATTTCGGTGCGGAGCTGGTCAGCCCGGTCTGCAACGGTGAGATCAAGGAGTTTGAGGGCGGCGTTGCCAACAATGCAGTCCCCGACCGCGCCAGCGCACTGGTGGAGACTGACATCACCAAGCTGAAAAATGCCCCCAACATCACGCTGGAGCCGGAAGGCAATGGGGTGCGTATCCGGGGCTGGGGCAAGAGCGGCCATGCCGCCATGCCTGAGGGCACGGTCAACGCCATCGGTCTGGTGGTGAACTACCTGCTAGACAATGGCCTGTGCAACGATGCAGAGCGCGCCTATCTGGAAGCCCTGAAAAAGCTGCACGCTTCCACCGCAGGCACCGGCCTGGGCATCGACTGCGCCGACGGCCCCTTCGGCCCCCTGACCATCATCGGCGGCCGCATCTTCATGCGGGAGGGCCGGATCGTCCAGACCATGGACAGCCGTTACCCCACCTGCACCAACGCCGAGAAGATGAAGGAGCAGATCAAAGCTGCCATTGGCACGGGTGCTTCTCTGGAGAAGGCCGAGGGTGCCGAGCCCTTCTATATCGCAGCCGATACCCCCGCCATCAAGGCCTGCATCGAGACCTACAACGAGGTCACCGGCGAGAATGCCACGCCCTTTACCATGGGCGGCGGCACCTATGCCCGCCACTTCCCCTATGCGGTGAGCTTTGGCCCTGAGCACGAGGACATGGTGCTGCCTGAGTTCGGCGGCCCGATGCACGGTGCCAACGAGGCAGCTCCCATTGATAAGCTGCTGGAGGCCCTGAAGATCTACATCATCGCCCTGCTGCGGCTGGAGGAGATCGACTTCTGATGAATGTTCTGGTCATTGACGGCCAGGGCGGCGGTCTGGGCCGCCAGCTGGTGGCGGCCATCTCTGCCGCCTGCCCGGAAGCCCGGCTGACCGCCGTGGGCACCAACAGCCTTGCGACTTCGGCCATGCTCAAGGCGGGGACGGTCCGCGCCGCCACCGGCGAGAACGCCGTGGTCGTGAACTGCCGCACCGCAGATGTTATCGTGGGGCCCATCGGCATTGTGATCGCTGACGCGCTGCTGGGCGAGATCACCCCCGCCATGGCAGCGGCAGTCTGCCAGAGCCCCGCCCGGCGGGTGCTGGTGCCCATCAACCACTGTGAGAACATCGTAGTGGGCGTGCCCGACCAGCCCATCGGCCAGCTTGTGGCGGCAGCGGCACAAAAGGTCAGAGAACTGGCTGAAAACCCTTGTAAATAACAGAAAAGCAGCTGCGTTCCGTGTGTGCGGAGCGCAGCTGCTTTCGTTTTGCAGAAGCTTTGTGCAGTTTTTGCGGATAGTACCGCCATGCCAGCGGCTCCCCTATGAGGAAAGCTGGCACGCAAAGTGGGACCGAGAGGTTCAGCGCTGCTGTTTCTGGATGACCTCGTGGATGCTGGGGGGCACATCCCCCTGTGCGTCCTTTTCCAGCCTGCTGATGCGGCGGTCCAGCTCGGTGAGGCGCTGGGCCATGACATCCGGCAGATCCTGCTGATCCAGGTCGTCGGCGGGGTTGACGGCCTTGTTGTTGATGCGCACCACCTCGGCGGGCACGCCCACGGCGGTGCAGTTGGCGGGCAGGTTGCGCAGCACAACGCTGCCTGCGCCGATGCGGGCGTTATCGCCGATATACACCGGGCCCAGCACCTTGGTGCCCGCGCCGATCAGCACATTGTTGCCCAGGGTGGGGTGGCGCTTTCCGGTGTCCTTGCCGGTGCCGCCCAGCGTCACGCCGTGGTAGATGGTGCAGTTGTCGCCGATCACGGTGGTCTCGCCGAACACGATGCCCATGCCGTGGTCGATGAACAGGCACCTGCCGATCCGGGCACCGGGGTGGATCTCGATGCCGGTCTTGTGGCGGCCGTGCTGGCTGACCCAGCGGGCAAGGAAAAAGTGCCCGTGCTCATACAGCCAGTGGGCAATGCGGTGGTAGACCAGGATATGGAAGCCGGGGTACAGCAGGATGACCTCCAGCACACTGCGTGCGGCGGGGTCTTTGCGCTGGATGTTCCGTGCGTCCTCCAATAAGCTCATGTGGGAAACCCTCCCTTTTTGTTCAGCCGCCTCAGTGCGGCTCTCTCTTTTTGACAGATACTATAATAACACATGCAAACTTCAATGTACAGTGCTTTGGTAGGAATTGACGGAGAAAAATCCCTCTCCGCGCAGGGATTATGGGGCGGGAAACGGGTTTTCGGTAGAGTAGCCAAAATTCCGGGAGATACAGCCAAAACCTTTTCACACAGGAATCTTACAGAAAGCATTGACACATTTTGCGTTTCTATGATAAAATATAACGAAAACAAATGCGAAGGAAAAGGAGAAGCGGACGAATGCTGTCAAAAATGAACGCTGAACTGAAAAAGCAGTTTGCAGCCGTTTTTGCGGTGGGTTCCGTGTTTCCTTTTTTCGCTTTTTGAACTTTTCCGTTTGTGGAAAAGTTCTTTTTTTTGCCTGTCCGCGGGCTGCCATGCCCGCATCCGCCCATCCGAAATACGAACAGGGAGGTAAAAGAATATGCTGCTCATCAACGCTGTAAACGCTGCGGGCCGCCCGGTGGAGCTTTTCGTGAAAGACGGAAAGATCGCCGCCGTGGGTCAGGATCTTTCCGCACTGGCCGGGGAGGGGGAGACCGTCCTCGATGCCGGCGGGCTGACCGTGCTGCCCGCCTTTGTGGACCTGCACTGCCACTGGCGCACCCCGGGCTTTGAATATAAGGAGGACATTGCCACCGGAAGCATGGCTGCGGCCGCAGGCGGCTACACCTTTGTCAACCTGATGCCCAACACAAAGCCGGTCTGCTCCTCTGCCGCACAGGCAGCCATGGTGGAGCAGAAGGCCGCCGAGGTGGGACTGTGCGATGTGAACCAGACTGTTTCCATCACCGAGAACTTTGACGGCAAGACCATCGACCACCTCAAGACCCTGCCCGCCAGCGTGAAGTTCATCACAGAGGATGGCCATGGTGTGCAGGACAACGCCACCATGGCCCGGGCCTTTGCCATCTGCACCCAGCGGGATATCACCGTGATGAGCCACGCCGAGGATATGGAGATCAGCCCCTGGGATTACCGGCTGGCCGAGGATCTGGAGACCGTGCGCAACTGCTGGCTGAGCGAGTACTACCAGACCAGGCTGCACATGTGCCACGTTTCCACCCGGGGCGCGCTGGAGGCCATCCAGATGGCCAAGCTGCGCGGCGCACCTGTGACCTGCGAGGTGACCCCGCATCACCTGTGGTTCAACAATGAGACCTGCGATTACCGGGTCAACCCGCCCATCCGCACCGCGGATGATGTGCAGGCGCTCATCGATGGCATCCGTTCCGGTGTGGTGGATGCCATTGCCACCGACCACGCTCCCCACTCCGAGGAAGACAAGCTGAAGGGCATGGCCGGTATGGTGGGCAGCGAGACCGCCTTTGGGGTCTGCTACACCAAGCTCTGCAGGGAGGAGGGCCTGCCGCTGGAACTGCTGGTGCACCTGATGAGCACCCGCCCGGCAGAGATCCTGGGCCTTGCCAAGGGCCAGCTGGAGCCCGGCTACGATGCAGACTTCGTGCTGGTGGATCTCGACACCCCCTACACCGTGGACAAAGAAAAGCTGCACTCCAAGAGCCATAACTGCCCCTTTGATGGTGCACAGCTCTACGGCAGGGTCTATGCCACCATCAAGGGCGGCAAGCTGACCTATCAGGCTGAGGAGTAAAAGTCAGAACGTATCACTTCACCTCTTTGCCAAGGGCTCCCCTACTAGGGGAGCTGGCAGCGCGTCAGCGCTGACTGAGAGGTTTAATTCGTAATAAGAGAGTATGGAGGAACCCGACAATGACAAACATGGACAAGCTTTATGAAGCAGTTGCAGCCCGCGGCCCGGTGTGTGTGGGTCTGGACACTGATTTCAGCTACCTGCCCGCTGACTTTGTGGACACCACCCTGACCAAGGGGGAGAACATCGTCCGCTTCAACAAGAAGCTCATCGATGCCACCAAGGCTGTGGCAGGCTGCTACAAGGTGCAGATCGCATACTACGAGTCCCTGGGTCTGGAGGGCATGAAGGCCTACGCCGAGACCCTGGCCGCTGTCCGCGAGGCTGGTATCCCTGTCATCGCCGATATCAAGCGCGGCGATATCGCCAAGACCGCCGAGATGTACGCCATGGGCCACTTTACCGGCGACTTCGAGTCCGATTTCGTCACCCTGGCCCCCTACATGGGTCTGGATTCCATCAGCCCCTACCTGCCCTATGCCGAAAAGCAGGGCAAGGGTATGTTCGTCCTCTGCCGCACCTCCAACGGCGGTGCCAAGGACTTTGAGTATGAGAAGCTGGCAGACGGCCGCCACGTCTACGATCTGGTGGGCGATAAGCTGAACGCTCTGGGCAAGGACTACATGGGCGAGCACGGCTACTCCTCCATCGGTCTGGTCATCGGCGGCACCCACATCGAGGAGGCCACCGAGATCCGCGCCAAGTATCAGGACAGCTTCTTCCTCATCCCCGGCTACGGCGCACAGGGCGGCAAGGCTGAGGATATTGCCCAGTACCTGACCAAGGGCAACGGCGGCGTGGTCAACTCCAGCCGCGGCATCCTGCTGGCCTACAAGAAGCAGCCCGGCGTGGCCTTTGATGAGGCCGCTTACAACGAGTGTGTGAACATGAAGGAGGCCATTGCTCATGCGTGCAGCCTGCTGTGAAGCCACCGTTCTGAGCCATGAGAGCATCCTGCCGGACATCCGGCTCCTGCGTGCCCTCTGGCCTGACCGGGAGCATGCCCCCCACGCCGGGCAGTTTTTTACCCTGCGTGCCTGGGGTGCCGATGAGGCCCCCTTCCTGTCCCGCCCCATCAGCGTGCACAAGTGGGAGCCGGAGACCCAGACCATTGAGTTCCTGTATCAGGTCATCGGCGAGGGCACTCACAAAATTGCCCAGCTGAAGACCGGCGATACCTTCCAGCTGACCGGCCCCATGGGCAACGGCTTTGATATCCCGGCCCTGGCCGAACAATACCATAAGATCGCCGTGGTGGGCGGCGGCATTGGCACCGCCCCCATGTATCAGGTCACCCGGGAACTGGCAGCTGCCGGTATTAAGCCGGACGTGTTCTTCGGCTTCCGGGATACCCCTTACTGCATGGAGGAGTACCGCACCATCGCAAATGTGGTAGTCCCGCCCCTCATGACTCACTGGGTGCCGGCCAACGAACTGGCCCGCAAAATGTCGATCTGGAACATGTCGCACTCGATTGGGGCCGGGTTGATCTTTGTAATGGGCGCCGTGCTGGTACACCATTTCGACAACAGCGCATGGCGGCTTTGTTTTCTCATTCCTGCGGCGTTTTCGCTTTTGGGAGCGGTCGCTTTGTACCTTGCACTGCGCGACAAACCTTCTTCGGTGGGGCTGCCCGAACTTGAGCAGATGAAGGTTCCGGGCGAAGAGCAGAAACCTGTCCGGAAATCGGACAAGGCCTATCATGCGGCCTTCCTGCGCCGTATGGTATTCGGGAATCCGATCGTCTGGGTGCTTTCAGTCTCCAATTTTTTTGTTTACATCGTCCGGTTCTCATTGCTCGACTGGGGGATGATGCTTCTGCCTCATACCAAAGGGATATCGGTCGCTGTAGCCGGAATCATGGTGGCGGCATTCGAATTTATCGGCGGAAATCTGGGCATGGTGATCGCAGGATGGGCGACTGACCGGCTGTTCGGCAGCCGTGCACACCGCACATGTGTTTTCTGTATGCTTGGGACCATCGTCATGACGATCGTATTCTGGTGCATTCCCGATACCGTCTCTCCGTGGGTAATGG